>TARA_R110000824_G_scaffold401145_1_pt1 | contig 29432 bp, 24 predicted proteins | sample TARA_R110000824 | Tara Oceans TARA_R110000824 (sample SAMEA4397747) | marine metagenome | biome: Polar Biome; feature: [MES] marine water layer (ENVO:01000295) within the mesopelagic zone...; material: water (ENVO:00002006), including particulate matter (ENVO:01000060) such...
TCCATCCTCTCAAGATATGGAGTCTCCGGTAAAGCCGGGGCGGTTCAAAAGGCTACCGCTGGCCGAATTTACAATCTTCTTCCAACTTAATGTCTAATGTAACGTTAAGGCTTCTTCCGTGAGGCCTATGCAGGTACGTTCTGGCAATGCAGGTAAGTCGGGTCAAATTGTGAAAATTGCTTTAATCTATCCCAGTCTAGGATCGTCAAGCGTTTCTTCTCCAGTTTCACCAAGCCTTCGTGGCGTAGCTTTTGCAGAACGCGATTGATATGTACTTGGGTTAGCCCCATCGACTCACTGAGTTCCGCTTGGGTCAGTGGAAATTCAATATCATCATCTTCAGCACTTCCAGCCATCCTAGTGCGTATCAGCATCTCGCAAAAAATATGTGCCAAGCGCGCCTCGGCCGGCCGAGTTCCCATATTAACCAGCCATTCACGTAAAACGGCTTCATCCACCAGCGTTGACCAGAAAAGCGCTCGCGCCAGTCGGTGGTGGTTTTCCATTATATTGCGTATCTCAACCGCTGGAAATTTGTGCATTGTCACTGGGGTAAGCGCGCGTATTGAGTGATCCATTTCTTCAAGAATAGTGATATTCACATCACATAGATCGCCCGGAATCAGGAAGGCCATAATGTGATTATCGCCATTTTCCAAAAGCTTGTAGCGACATGCCCACCCCTTTTCTATGAGATAGACGTTTTCAGGCCGCTCGCCTTCATTAATGATAACGTCTCCTTTCTTCACAGAGATGCTTCGGGTGCCCGCCGTTTCCAATACCTGTATTTCCTCTTTGGAGAGGGCCATGTAGTAGCTTAATTTATTGACCAATGAAGTAAACAATGTCTCTCTCCTCTATCTAGGTGCACTTATAATTATCTCTTATATATAGCTCAAGGAAGTATGGCAGGCATTAAGAGAAGAAAAGAGGGATTTCCAATATTGGTTAGTGCGCATTGCTGAAAGTAAAAATTAACCATGAGAGAAATGTACTCTTCCAGCCGTAACCTTGGTACAGGTGTACATGGGCTCTTGTTATTCATACGCGCCACTGGGTCGAATTCAGTTTTGGGCACCAGCAACGAATAAGGGGGAAGTGATAGGGGGGTATCATTAGACCCGGTACGCAAAGCGTCACAGTTCTATTGGATGAAGGCTTATTCCGGAAGCTGGTGCTCTAGCCGATATAGCGTACTATCCATTTTGATCAGCTTTGTGGCGACACTACTTAGGCTAAGGGGCTGATTGCGCCCGCTTTCTTTGCATCCATCACACTGTCTTTGTTCCCTCAATCGCGCTTCGAGCGCCTGAGCGGAAATGGCGCGGCTTATAAACTAGATACCCTGCCCCAGCCGTTGGAGACAGCCATTTCTAGCAGTATCCGGCGCTGTTCATCGGTTTGGCATCACTGGAAGACGAGTCTGTCCGCCTGGCAGATCTTGTCAGCACCTTCCAGCTCAGAGAAGGCGCTGCATCGTTGGCTCCCTCACTGCCTCAAAAGCAGCTGCGTACCGAGGTGCCCACTGCAGCAAGCTAACGATAATCTAATGCGGGCCAGCAGGCTCATATAACGAAAACCATTGAAGACTCAACATCAGGGTGGCCTCCGTGGAGGATCACCTTGATGTTGCCGTTATACGTTGTGTGTCATCAGTGCTTTTTGCGTGAGCCATGTGATGAGGCTATCCAGCGGCATAGGTTTGGCAAACAGGTAGCCTTGGAAAACCTCGCAGCCTAGCGACATCAAATAGTCGTGCTGTTCTCCCGTTTCGATACCTTCGGCAACCACCCTGAGATCAAGCTCCAGCGCCAAGGTAATAACGCCCTGGCAGATGGCGGCGTTCTTGTCGCTCTTGGCGGCATCCTGCACGAAGCTGCGGTCGATCTTGATCTTGTCGATGGGCAGGTCGCGCAGGTAACTCAGGCTGGAAAAACCGGTGCCGAAGTCGTCAATGGCAGTACTGACGCCCATGCTACTCAGGGCATGGAGGATATCGATGGCGCCGTCGGCATCACGCATCAAGATGCCTTCGGTCAGTTCCAGCTCCAGATGCTCAGGTGCAAGGTGCGTCTCGTTCAGTACATTGCGCAAGGTGCTGAGGAAATTGGGGCGGTGAAACTGAAGAGGCGACAGGTTGACCGCCATACGTCCTTTTAATAAGCCTTGTGCCACTAGGTGATGGGCGTCTTTGCAGGCCTGACGCATCACCCAGCGGCTTAGCGGGATGATCTGACCGGTCTCCTCTGCAATGGGAATAAATTTCGCTGGCGAGATAAACCCCTTGGTTGGGTGGTACCAGCGAACCAACGCTTCCAGTCCGTCGACCTCGCCTTCTCGGTTAATCAGGGGCTGGTAATGCAGGTTGAGATGGCCGTGCTCGATGGCCTCCTGTAGCTCGCTGCGCAGGGTGACACGCTGACTGAGCTTGCTGTCGAGATCGTCTGTGTACATCTGGTAGGTGTTACGACCTTGCTGCTTGGCTTTATACATAGCCATGTCCGCGTGCTGAAGCAGTCGCTCGGGCTCATCAAGGCCGCCGCGATTTACGGCGATACCAATGCTGGCCGACACGTGCAGCTCGTGCCCGCTGATCCGGTGGGGTTTATTGAGTGCATCCAGCAGTCTGCCGGCCACTTCTTCGGCTTCATCGGGGTGACTTAAGTCGGGTAGCAGCAGCACGAACTCATCGCCACCCAAACGGGCGAGCGTATCGCTGACCCGCAACCCTTGCTGCAGCTTCTCTGCCACGCTGATCAAGAGCTGATCACCAACGTTGTGGCCGAGCGTATCGTTGATCGGTTTGAACTCGTCCAGGTCAACGAACAGTACGGCCAACGTTTGGCCATTGCGAGCGGCCAATTCGAGGTCATGGGCAAGACGGTCGCTAAATAGCGCTCGATTGCCAAGGCCGGTCAGAACGTCGTGAGTAGCCTGATAAGCCAGCTGGCTCTCCTGCTCCTTACGATCGGAGATATCATTGATGATGCAGATAAAGTGGGTAACCTGCTGATTGGCATCCTTCACCGGCGACAGGAGCAGTTGGTTCCAAAAGGGGGAGCCATCGCGACGATAAGTGCGCACGGTGGTGGATAGGCTAATGCCTTGCTGGATCGCTGCTTGGATCTGCACGGTGTCCGCAGTATCCGTTTCAGCGCCGCTGAGGAGTAGCGGCGCATGGCCGACGGCTTCTTGCTCTAGGTAACCGGTAATATGCGTGAACGCAGGGTTCACATAAACTACCTGTTTCTCCTCCGTACGAACGTCAATGATCATGGCGCCGTTGCCGCTTGCCGCAAGGCTTCGTTCTAGAATGAGCAGCCGCTCCTCGGCGGCAACGCGATCGGTGATGTCCTTGGCAATACCAAAGACCCCATTGACCTCGCCATCAACCACGATGGGCACCATCGTTACTTCCAAATCTTGAGTAGCTGCCTCTCGTGCGCGAATCGCATGGTATAGCTGCTGGGCAGGCCATTGACGGCGCGCTGGAAAGCAGCCTCCGTGCGCTCGATATCCTGCCTGGAACACGCTGGTTCACAGACGACTGAGCGGAAGTGTTTTCCCAGTAGCTCGCTTTCCGGGAGTCCCACGATGGCTTCCGTCACCGGATTGAGGCTTTCGTAGGTGCCGTCACGGTTGTAGGCAAATACCGCATCTGGGTTCTGGGTGAACAGGGAACGAAAACGCTGCTCATTGAGCTGCAAAGTGGCGGCCTGTTGATCACGGAAAGCCCTTAGGGCACGGCTGATGATCAACTGATAAGAGAACACCAGCCCCAGCAGGCCAAAGATCACCGGCAAAGCGCCGGGCAGGCTGCTCAGCGACAGCGGTCCGTCCAGTGCTGTAATCGTGAAGGTTGGCCCGCCGGGCAGCATCACCTCGTGAGAGCCAAACGCCCTCGGGATAAGCGCTCCGTGCCAATCATTGGCAGACAGCGTGCCCCACGTTTGGTCGTTTGAGGTATACGTAATAGTGAAGCCACTCGTATCCAGATGACGCTGCAACTGGATGATCTCGGCTAAGTCGATGGCCGCCAGCATGGTGGTCTGTCCCCGATCGAGCGTCACCGCTAGTAAACCGTGGCTGCTGCGTTCGGGATCAGGAAAATGCCAGCTGACACGCTGGTGACGTTCATTTTGCTGACGTAGCCAGCCCAGTGTCGCGGGGCCGGTCAGCTGATCCATCATCCATAGTAGGTTTGCGGGTTCGCGACCCACTCGCCATCGTACTTGTGAGTCATCGCCTAAGTGAACGATGGCCAACAAGCTTGGCTCGTCACGCATATAGGTTCGCATCTCTACTTCTTGAAGCTCGCGAACGACATTACGACCCTCGCCTCTTAACGCCATCCAGCGCTCTGTAAGACGCTCAACCTGTTTTACTCTTAACTCAATTCGCTGCTCCATACCATCAGCGACATTGTTCACTAGCGTATCGGCAGCGGTGAGACGGGCGTGGTACTGAACCCAGCTGCTGGCCAGCCAGATCATGATACTGACCGTGACGCCTAACACGCCGACGATAATGGCAGAGCGGGGCAGTGGCAGCGTCGGATAGGTGCGCTGATGGGCAATAATCAATAGAGCTGCGCCCAGCAGGAGGCAGAATAAGCTACCCATGGAGGTGAGGCCTGCCACCGAGTCGGATGGTGTCTGGGTGATCAGTGGGTAAGCCAACGTAGTAACGCCGATGATGATCGACGTCCAGCCGATCAAGCGATAACCGCGCCTAGTGCTCCCTGATGCCGGGGAAAAGAAACAACTCGTTCCCATGATCACCACCAGCAACATAGGTACCGTGCCCAGGCGTGGCTGCCCGGTGAGCCATGAAAGCCCGTCGTCCGTTCCGGGTGCGAGGAGATCGTGGCCAAAACTATAGCCACCCAATGCGATCATCAGGCCGCCAGCTAAACGCCGCCAGCGTGGCTGGTGGCTCAGCAGGGTCAGCAGGCCGACGCTAACCACCAGCACGGCAAGGGTTCCGTCAGGGCTCAAACGCCACTGTGGGGGTAGCGGGAGGTGAGCAACGCGGTCTAACAGCAGGCTGCTGACACTGATCAGTAAGCTGCAAGTGAGTAGAATCAATAGCCAAGCCTGCATGGCGAGACGACGGTTACTCTGAGCCATCTTTTGCTGTTGTCCTTCGGCTATGGTGTGAGAAGCATTGTCCCAATGGGCGGAAACGCTGGGAGAGGCCTTACAGGCGGTCTTTTAGTCTATGGCGGCGCAAAAATATTGCGCTGTTATACAGGAGTAAGCTTAGTGCGCAATTATCGATAAGTAGTATAAAAAGGTATTTATTAACGAGCGCTTGTATCTATATAAACAAATGTTTCAGCTAAAGGTTGAGGTGTTTTGTGACAGGTAGCCCATCCCCTGTGCCGCCATCCCTGCTACTTTTGCTAGCCGACGCCATCCTCATACTTCATGTGTTGTTTGTGGCCTTCGTGGTACTCGGCTTATTCGCAGTGTACGCAGGCTATTTCCTGAACTGGCAGTGGGTGCGTAATCGCATTTTCCGCATCGTGCATTTGTGTGCGATTGGCTATGTGGTGGTTCAAGCTTGGTTAGGCGTCGTTTGTCCGTTAACCACCTGGGAAATGGCGCTTAGAGCAAAGGCGGGCGTCGGCACCTATTCGGGGTCATTTATTCAGCACTGGCTGCATAGCCTGCTCTATTTCACGTTGCCTGCGTGGGTATTTGTGGTGGTTTACACGCTATTCGGTAGCCTAGTGTTGGTCAGCTGGCTGCTGGTCAAGCCGCATAAGCGTGTTCGTTAACTCACCCCAGTTGACTGTTCCTGTTAGTGGAGTAGTTTTGTTCACTGAACCCGAAAGAAATCGCCGCGTTACTCAGGGAGTATGGGGCCTTGCCATTACAAAAAAAGCGGAGTCAGGTGCATTGGTTAACGGGCCAATTTTGCGACGCTGGCAGCGAGTCGATGTATCGCAAGTCTATCCAGGAAAGCGTTAGGTTGGAATTCAGTCTTTCCTTGAGTGTTGCCACCTTAGTCTTTGGCATGTTTGCGATTTCGGATTACTACTTGCTCGGTCTCACCCGAAAGTTTTACCTGCTCCTTACCATGCGCATTGTAGTGGTAAGCCTTTGCCTGCTTGTGGCCTTCCTTGTCAGGTACGGAAGAGAGCGCTTTTATCGAGCTTGGTTGCACGCCTTGCCATTGTGGATATTAGCAACGGGTATCATGTTGATTATTCCCTTGCGCCCCGAAAGTCTCTCCACTCAAATCACCGCGGTGGTAGTCGCCACTATGGCGTTCTATCTTCTAATTCCCAACCTGCTAACCGTGGTGGTGTTTGCCAGCCTCTACTTAAATATTGGCTTTTTAGTCGCTGCTGTTCTGTTTACGGAGATTGACCCGATAACGGCTCTTCGCATCGCACTTTTGTTGATTATGGGCATCGTGGTGGGGTTCTTTGCCTTGCTGCGTTTGGAGAGTCTGCAGCGTAAGCAGTATGCGCTGCTTTTCGAAGAACGTGATCAAAATCACCAGTTGCACAACGAAATTGCGCACCGAAAAGCACTGGAAGAGCAACTGCGAGTAGTTGCTGAGCGGGATGCGCTGACAAATCTCAATAATCGCGGCCATTTTATGAAATTGGCCAAAGCCTTATTGCAACGCTCCCAATCCGAAAAGGCGCCGTTTAGCCTTTTTATGATTGATGTGGATCATTTCAAAAGTATTAACGATACCTGGGGGCATAGCCATGGGGACTGGGTGTTGACCAAAATCGCTAAGGTTTGCGCAGAGTCTCTGCGTCCATCGGATGTAATAGGACGTTTTGGTGGTGAAGAGTTTGTAGTGGCCCTGCCGAACACTAACCCAAACGATGCGCAAATCATCGCTGAGTGTTTGAAAAAGAAGGTCACTGAGCTGCCGTTAAAGGAAGAGATGAGCGAGCTGAGCCCAAGTGTCACCATCGGGGTGGCTGCAACGAATAGTGATGGGGTCGATCTAGACTCTCTCATCACACGGGCGGATCAGATGCTTTATGCTGGCAAGCGCGGCGGCAGGAACCAAGTCGTGGTGTGTCGCGATGGTATAAAAGAGGGCGAAGGCAGGGGGGCCTTTAATCTTACTCAATAGGTGATGTGCATGTACTAAACTTCGTTCAACACCCCTTACTTGTGAGCGAACCCATGCGGCACTTATACCTAATGCGGCACGCCAAGGCCAAACAGCCCAGTGGCGATATGATCGACCACCAACGGCCGTTGCGAAAGCGTGGGAAGCGTCAGGCAGCGGCGATGGCGCCTGCGCTGCAGCGCTGGCAAGCGTTGGAAGGGGAGGTTTACGTCAGTACAGCAGCTCGCACGCGGGAAACCTTCGACGAGATCGCGGTGCAATTGCCTGAGCATACTCTGATCAATCAGGTTCACTTCGATGAAGACCTTTACACTTTCGATGGCGGCGGGCTGCAGGCATGGCTCAAAGCGCTGCCGAATGGAGCCGAAAGGGTGCTGGTAATTGGGCATAACCCGGCGCTGCATGATCTGGCCCGTTGGCTCGATAAGGCAGCGCCGCATTTGCTGCCCACCGGTAGTGTGCTGCATTTCACGCGGCCTGATACTGCCTGGAAAAGCGTAGGGCAGGGCGATGCCAAGCTAGTGGGGTGCCTCACCCCGGAAGCGGTCAGTTATTCACTTTTCAAGCGCCTTGCCCCACAACCACGCAAACACAATAACGACACCGCCAGCCGTGTTCGTGACATGCTGGAGCACCAGTATCAGATGATCCGTGCCTTGGAAGCTGGCGTTATCGCCGGTGTGGATCCTGAGTTTCTGCACCAGTATCGGGTCAATCTGCGCCGTAGCCGGGCAGTGGGTGAATCCGTGCACGCCATTACCCGAGTGCCTGGCCTGAAAAAGATGCTTAAGCGGCTCAAGCAATGTGCCCAGGCTACCAGTGACCTGCGTGATATTGATGTGTTTCTGGAGGATATGGCCAAGACGCCCCCGCCGCTCTCTTCGGTAGCTCGCCAGGGGTTAACGCAGTGGCTGCAGGCCAGCCAGCGGGAACGGCATCAGACGCTGTGCCAGCAGTTAAATACACCGGAGTACGCTGAAGAGCTTGAGGGCTGGCAAAGTTTTATCACTTCCGATGATGTTGGGAAAGCGCTGTCAAAACTCACGCCAAAACGCATCAAGGCGGTACTGGATGCGCGCATCGCACGCCACGATGAGGATTTGGCGGCACTCTCATTAGACGCTCAAGACGCCGAGTTCCATGAGCTGCGCAAGGGCGTGAAGCGGATTCGCTACCTAGCTGATCTGAATCCAAAGACTCCTGAGCCGTTCCTGACTGAATTGAAGTATCGCCAGGGCCTACTCGGGGAGTATCAAGACCTGTGTTCCCGTCAAGCTTGGCTGGATGCCTTCAGCGCAAGCCCTGATAACGACCCGCAGCAACCCCAGGAGTGTGCCCAGTGGCGCGCTTCGTTAGAGAAGCCGAAGCTGGCGCTGCGCAAGAAAGTAGTGGCGTTGAAACCTCTTTCCAACGTGGCAACTTAGCGTAACGATGTACCTGAAGTGCTCACCCTTCGGGATGACGAGCGTATTCCCGCTGAACTCAATCAATCTGGCGAAGATCATTAGGTGCGTTAAGCTGAAAGCACGACTTTCTGCATAGAGAAGCTTTGCTTTCTATAGGTAAGCACTTAAGCCGCAACGTTTGAAAGCCAGACGAAATGGAGGTCAGCGATGGCTAAAAAACCGACAGGCCGTGGAAATGGCAGCAAACCCACACGCGCAAGCAGGGCGCTTGCCACCGTATCGTGTAGCACCGAAAAGCTGCTGTTGGCGGCCCTGGAGCGGGGAGGCAGTTGTCTGGAAACAGGACGTTTTCTTATCAGCTTTCGTGACGGATGGATGGAAGAGGGTATCAAGTCGTTAAAAGCCCAGAACTTTCGGGTGGCTGATGCCCGCGACTTTACCGATCAGGCCGTCAGTCTGGAAGACGCAGGGGATGCCGAAGCAATGGTGTTTCCCGAGCTAGGCGTGGCACTGGTGGGTGGTGATGCCTTGGAGCAACATGGCATGAGCGTGTTGGATAAGGTGTCAGCGGATAGTCCTATCGAAATCATTGAGCCGGAGTACTTTGCGTTTTCCGAGAGCTCTGGTTTTAAAAGCTCTGATTATAAAAACTCAGGTTCTAAAAACTCGGAATACCTCCGCGGCTTCTTGCGGGCAGCGAGCACCATCGCGCACGACTTGGGTGTCGACCTTGATAGGGAGGACACCGGTGAGGGGACTGAGTCTGATGCTCAGCAGTCGACATGGGGGCTTACCCGTTGCAGGGTGCCACAAAGCAGCTGGAGCGGTGCAGGCATTAAAGTGGCCGTGCTGGATACCGGGATGGATCTTGGCCACCCGGATTTCGAGGGTAGGGAGTTCGTTACCCGCTCATTCGTCGGGGAGCCGGTGCAGGATATCAACGGGCACGGTACGCACTGTATCGGCACAGCCTGTGGCCCCCAGGCGCCCGGTGAAAACACACAACGTTACGGGATCGCGTATGAGGCGCAGGTCTTCGTCGGGAAGGTGTTGACCAACTCGGGCAGCAGTACCGGGGCGGGCGTACTGGCTGGCCTGAACTGGGCCATCGCCAACCGGTGTGAAGTGATCTCGATGTCGCTTGGCAGTCAGAGCCCGGTGCAGGCCGCCTACACCCATGCGGGTGAAGCGGCGCTGCGTAATGGATGCCTCATTATCGCCGCGGCGGGGAATTCTGCGACCAATACAGGCGCGCCGGCCAACTCGCCTACCGTGATGTCGGTGGCGTCCCTGGACCAGAACCTGAAGCCTTCCAGCTTTTCCAATCATGGCAAGATCGAGATTGCCGCGCCTGGGCGCGATATCTTCTCCTCATGGCCACGGCCTACTCGTCATAAGGCGATCAGTGGCACCAGCATGGCGGCGCCACACGTGGCAGGCTGCGCAGCCCTTTGGGCTCAGTCTGATGACGAATTGAGGGGAAGGAAGCTGTGGCAGCAGCTGATGGCTTCGGTGCAAGCGCTGCCATCGCCTGAATCCATCGTGGGAGTAGGATTGGTGCAAGCGCCCTAACGTGGGCGACGCGCTGTGCAGCCACTTCTTTCAGGCCGCTCAGCGCACTCAATATGGAGATATGTCAGATGCCGACGGTAGCGCTATGGGTGATCACTATTTCCAGCGATCAACCGATAAATGAAGTGGCCACACGCCTCAGCGAGGAAGGGCTGACCATCAAGGACATTCTTGAAGAAATCGGCTGTATAACCGGCTCGGCAGACGATGTCACGGCGGAACGGCTAAAGCATATACAAGGCGTGGTGGATATTGCGCCCGACATGCAGATTGATGTGGGGCCGCCGGGGACGGATGAGACTTGGTAAATATAGGGGAGAAAAGATGCAGTATGCAAACGCATTTAGTCATAAAAAATGGGCCAACATTGAGCTTATATAACAAAGCGTATCAATACTCTAAACAGGGAGCATGAAAGTCGTGGATGAAGCGGAATCCTTAAGTCGAGCGATTAACGAGGAGGTGGTGCTCACTCCATACAATAGTGCTTGGCCAGCTTTGTTTGAGGACGAGCGAGATAGGCTTTTGGGTTTGTTTCCTGGTGAGTTTGTGGCAATCGAACATATTGGTAGCACTGCCGTACCTGGGCTTTCTGCCAAACCGATCATTGATATCTTGGCAGGCGTCGATTCTATGCCAAACGCCGATGATTTAATGACACCGTTATGCGCTTCAAAATATACAACCTCAATGGAGTACAACGCCTTGTTGGTTGGGAGACGCTGGTTGATGCGGTGGGCCAATGGGCGCAGGACACACCATCTGCATTTAATGGTACATAACTGTCAGGAATGGAATCGGCGATTAGCGTTTCGCGATCTACTTCGTGTTGATATTGGGCTTGCACAGCAGTATGAGACGAAAAAGCGTCAGTGGGCGGCAGATTTAAAGAGTGATCGAGAAGCTTATACGGAGGCTAAAGGAGAATTTATTTGTGAAGCACTTAGCTTTGGGGGTAAGGCTTGCGGCTAGGTGGTTACTTTTGAGTAATCACTTAGTAAGCTGAGCTTGAGACAAGGGGCTATAACGTTTGCTTGATAAGGATAGTGCACCAAACTTTTTATGAGAGTTAGTCATCGAACCGTTTACGTTTATTTGCGGCGAGCTTTAATGTTTGATGTTGTCTTCGGAAAATAACTAGCCATCGACCTGCCGACTCCATGGTCCGGGTGGGTGCCAGATTTTCTGCACGAGGTCGGCGGCTGTTTTTTCTATCACAGGAGCAAGAAATTCCAACACCGCTGCGACAACCTCCGAAAATGCCTCCGGCACATGGGGTTGGCCAAGACGCTTACGAAAAGCCTGCCATTGTGGCTGCTTGCTGTCCACAAAAGCGGTAGAAAAAGGATTGGTTTCAGGGAGCTCCGTATGCCGGTTGGCAAAGGTTCTTGTTATTGCGCCAGCTAGGTCCGAGAGTGTGAAAGAGTGCTGCCGCGAGAGTGACCAAATATCTTAAAAGTCTTTCATGCGGCTGTTTAGTTCGCCCAGCTTAATCATCGCCTGAAATTTCTCAGCAATGGATGATTCTGGTGAGTAACAAAGAATTCTGTCGGAGGGGAAGTCCAGCAAGGCAGGAAACGTCTGCCAGGAAGGCAGTGGGAAAATAATGTCGCCAAAGCCAATATCCAATTGCATGGGAATTTTGGCGTTGCCGAGCAACCCTGTAAACGTCACCCTAATCCCTTGATAGTTGGCGTCTTCGGTAATGGCTTCGGCTTTTAAAGTATTTGAATCAAAAGATAAACCATCATCCACAACGCCCGTGGCCAGCACATCGCTCACTTGGGCCAGAATAGCCTCTGGGCGATTGCTTGTTTGGCCCAGCATATCGATATCACGCGTCGGTCGTATATCCGGCCCCTGCATAACCCATAGCAGCAGGGCGCCCTTAAGGGTAAAACTGCGTTTATGAGTCGATTGGCTAAGCCGGTAAAGAAAACGCTCCATGGCGTAGTACTGTAGTAACTCCTGAAAGGGGCGTTTTTCTTCTCGGGATTTGTTCAGCAATTTCTGGCGAACAGAGGCGGTGATGTTTTGGGCCACGATCATCTCCTTTCACTTTGCGTGGGCTTTCTTCACAGCTTGGCCTCCACATAAGGCGCCATGACCTTGGCGACGCGACAGATATTAGCGTATTCCATTATCTTCCCAGGCAGGAAGGCTTTGCGGGTGCGGTAAAGCTCCAGAGCCTCCAGCACCACATCCATGCCGATGCGATTACGGAACTTGAAGCAGTCCGCCAGGGTTTTTTCCGGGTTGTAGACCTGTAGCGTGATGCCATCTACCTCGACCTGCTCGATACCTTCGCTAAAGGCTTGGCCGGAGAATCGGTATCCGGCCACTGGGGGGTAATCCAAAATCGGCAAGCGGGCATTCCGTTCCACCGCTAAATGAACTTGGTGGGGAATTTGCGTGGTGATGCCGTGCCAATCCAGCGCCGAAATGAGGCATAGCACGGCATGAGGAAAACGGGAAACGGTGGCCACCAAATCCGGATTTTCAATCGGCGGCAGGTCCACTAGCCTGTACAGGCCACGGCTGAGCGGCTCGATAAGTCCTTCATCGCGGAGCCGATAGAACTGGTGTCGGCTAAGGCCCCGAGCCAGTGCCTCGCTCAGGCGAAGCTGTCCGCCGTGCTGGCGGAACAGGGTTTGGAGGTGCGCCCGAGAAGATGGGGGGGTGGAGTCTTGGACAGACAAATTGTCACCACTTGTTTATATCTGGTGACAGTTTGTCTGATTGCTAGTGAAGATTCAAGCAGCGTTAGTGCTAGTTGCAAGTAATTTCAGCGAGGGTTGGCAGCTTTGCGCTTCGGGTAGTTGGCGCGTTTGGTTTTAGTAGTTTTCCTTGTCTTACCCGGACGCTTCGCTGCGCCACCTGCCTCACCCTGTGCGCTCTGCAAACTCTGCCTGAGCTTTGCCGCGTCGCTGTGAGTGAGCAGGCCACGTAAATCATCCAGCAGCGCTTGCTGAAACGCGCCAGGGTCGTCCTGTTGTTCGGAAATCGCCCGTAGGCGCTGTTCCCAAAGGGCGGTTCGTTCAGGCGTGCTCACGGCGCTGGGCAGGGCGGTGATCAAGGCAGTGCCAAGCTTGGTGGCGCGCAGGGCTTTTTGCTGGCGAACTAAGTAGCCGCGCTGTACCAGGGTTTCGATAATGCCCGCGCGGGTGGCTTCGGTGCCCAGGCCGTCGGTGTCGCGTAGGGTGCGGCGTACCTCCGGATCATCCACGTAACGGCCAATGTTCATCATGGCCTTGATCAGGCTGGCATCGGTGAACGGTTCTGGCGGTCGAGTCTCTTTCTCTTCAACGCCTGCGCTAAGTGCTTGGCAGGGCTCCCCTTGGGTGAGCGGGGGCAGCGGTGGGGTTTCATCGCGGGTGGTGAAGAGTGGCTTCCAGCCGGGGTCGAGAATGCTTTGCCCGCGGGCGCGGAAGGCTTCATTCAGTAGCGTAAACTCCGCTTTGACCTCGAAAGTGCGCAGCGGGCGGTAGAACTGCGCCATCACGTTGCGCACGATTAAGCGGAACACATGGCCTTCGGTGCCGGAAAGCTGACTGAAATCTGCCGGTTTGCCGGTGGGTGCGATCGCATGGTGCGCGCCCACCTGCTTATCGTTCCACGCCTTGGAGCGCAAAGTGAAGTCTGCGCCCTTCAGCCACTGCTGAAGTTCCTGATCGTTTTGGCAGGCGCTGGTCAGGCTGCGCTGGGCTAGCTGAAGATGCTCCTCGGGCAGGTAGCGGCAATCGGAGCGGGGGTAGGTAATCAGCTTGTGGCGCTCATAGAGCCGCTGGCAAATATTCAACACCATCTGCGCGGAAAGCCCATGGCGGCGGGCGGCATCTACCTGCAGCGCGGAGAGTGAGTAGGGCAGCGGCGGTGCCTGTCGTTTCTCCTGCTGGTCGAGCTTGGTCAGTTGCCCTGATGCGCCGGGTAACTGTGCTGCTAGGGCATCCGCGGGCGCGCGATCAATCAAGCGCCCTTGATCATCGAGAGGTTCATGCTCTTTGGGGGCCCACCAGGCGCGTAGTTGGCCCTGGGCGACTTTGAGATCCACCCATAGTGGATAGAACGGGTGGGGTACAAAGTCACGGATGGCGTTGTCGCGGCGCACGATCAGGCCCAGCACCGGTGTTTGCACACGGCCTACGGAAAGCACGCCGTCGTGACCCGCTTGGCGGCCAGTGAGTGTCCACGCACGGGTTAGATTGATGCCATACAGCCAGTCGGCACGGGAACGCGCCTGGGCTGCTAGAAAGAGCGGCTGGTACTCAACGTTTGAGCGCAGCTTGGCAAGTGCCCGGCTGACGGCGGGCTTGTTAAGATCGCTAATCAGCAGCCGCTGCACCGGGCCGCGATACTTCATGTACTCGATGACTTCCTGCACCAACAGCTGACCCTCTCGATCCGGGTCGCCAGCGTGCACGACATCGGTGGCCTGTTTGATCAGCTTACGAATCACCGCTAGTTGGCCGCGTGCTTTAGAGCGAGGCATCAATTTCCACTGCTGCGGCACAATCGGGAGGCGATCTAAACGCCACTGTTTATCGGCGGGATCGTAGGCCTCCGGCGGCGCTTGCTCTAATAAATGTCCCAGGCACCAAGTGACCGTGGTGTCACCACATACCACAGCACCATCCTGGCGTCGGCTAGTGCCTGGTAACGCCTCGGCAATGGCTTGGGCGAGGCTGGGTTTTTCGGCAATGATCAGGCGCATAGCAGCGAAGCCTTCATCGTATCTTTTGATGGTGCCTATGGTAGCAGACGCTTTCACGGTAAGTGACTGGCATTGGTGGATGGGGCAGCAAGGCAGTAGAGTGATGCGATAAGTTTTCAATGCTGTTAGTTTGTACAAAGTGTGTATAAATAATTGCTTGTAGTTGGATTGAGTTGGGTCATCGTGATGGGTTTTTAAGGGGTATAAGCATGCGCGAACAAGGCAGAACACGGCGCTTGATGGGCTTGGGCGCACGCACCGGTGGGGCGTTGCTGAAAACCCGCTTAGGTGGCCAGGCGGATTGGCGCGCCCTGGGGGAGGCGTTGTTTGAAGGGCTTTCCGAACTGAAAGGCCCGGCTATGAAGCTTGCGCAAATCATGTCTCAATGGGATGACCTGCTGCCCCCGGATCTTGCGGAGGAGCTAGCTCGCCTGCAGCGCCAGGCCGAACCCATGCCATGGCCGCGTATTCGTGAAGCATTGGTACTGCAGTACGGTGACATCGATCACTATTTCAGTGAGATTGAGGAGCGTCCCTTTGCCAGCGCTTCCATGGGGCAGGTACATCGGGCGACTACCCACGAAGGCGAAACGATTGTGCTCAAGGTGCAGTACCCTGGCCTTGCCGAGGTGCTGGAGAGCGATTTGATTCAGGTGCGGCGCATTATGCGGTTAGGCCGTTGGTTTAAGGTGCCACAGACGCGGTTGGATGCGCTGTTTGATGAGCTCGCTGAAAGCCTGCGTGGGGAGTTGGATTATTACGCCGAAGCTGCCGCGTTGGCCCGCTACCGTGAACGTTATCAGAACGATCCCCGGCTGGTGATTCCCGAGCCGCTACCAGCGTTTTCCGGCCAACATGTGTTGGCGATGCGCTATGTCGAAGGTACGCCGCTGCGAGAACTAGCAGACGCCGATGATGCCACCCGTCAAGGCATTGCCCAGACATTGGCGGACTGGATTACCCAGGAGCTGTTTACCTACGGCGAACTGCACGCTGACCCCCATGCGGGTAACTTCGCTGCCGACGCCCAAGGGCGACTGGTGGTTTACGATTTAGGTGCCGTCATCGCCGTGCCCGAGGCGCGCATCAAAGCAATGATGCAACTGCTTGATGCCACGTTAAAGCATGACCCCATGGGCATGGATGAGGCGCTGATGCAGATGGGCGGTCGCCAGGGGCAGGGCGCGCCGCTGGCGCTCTATCGCGAATCGGCGGAGTGCATCGCGCCGCTGTTCGCGCCGGGTGAACAGGATTTCAGCGATGTACGAGTGCACCGCCGTTTACGTGAGCTCACGCCGAAAGTGTGGGCGGCGATGGATCGTCTGCAGCCGCCCGCGGATACGTTGTTGCTCTCGCGCGCGCTCAATGGCCACTACTGGAATCTGGTGCGTTTAGGCGCGCGGCTGGATATGCATGAGCGTACACGACCACTGCTTGAGTGGGCGCATTAACGATAAACCGATTGCCGCTGCGATGGTGTCAGCCTTCGTGATAAACTATGTCGCCTTTAAACACAGTGGAGATGGCAATGCTGGCGGTATGGGTCGATCAGCTGCTGGGGTTTGCCTCTGGGGCACTCTCGGCAATCAGGCATCAAGAACATTATCCCGATTTCATGACCTGGGTGCGCGCCAAGGGCGCGGACGCCTTTGAAGGCGATGTGGCCATGGCACAGGCGCTGGCGCCGGTGTTGTGGTCACAAACCCCGCTGGAGCGGCTTAGCTTTGCCTGCGAACCACTTGCCACGCCGGGGCGCAACGAGCCGTGCTGGTGCGACTCAGGACGCAAATTCAAGCAGTGCTGCTACAAAGTCGAGTTTCCCACCGACATCCCCGATCAGATGATGTGGATGCTCTCGCTGCGTGAGTGGAAGGGCGCTACCCTGAAAGCGGCGCTGGATAGCCAGCAGGCACCGGCGCAAGCGCTGCTGGAAGCGGGCCTTATTGCGGCTGAAAGCGGCCAGACCGGTCGCGCCATGCAGATTCTAGAATCGCTGTTTGATGGCAGCGACTGGTCGCGGCTGCCCGAGCAGGCTGAACCCGCGTTTGAAATCTTGCTGGATATTTATCAAGAGCGTGGTTTTACCCGCAAGCGTGCCGATCTGCTCGACGATGTCATGGAGCGCGGCCCGCTGTTCCTGCGCGGCGTCGCTCTCGAACGCCTGTGCCTGATGCACCTGGATAATGATGATTTAGACAGCGCCCGGGGTGCCTTTGTAAAAGCCCAACAGGCGCTGCCCGATTCGCCGACGTTGGCTTACATCGAAGCCATGCTGCTGCTACATGAAGGCCACGAGCAGGAAGCCAAGGAGCGCGCCAACTTCTGGTATCGCCGCCTGGTTCGCCAGGGCGAACTGGACGAAGACCAGCTGGATTTCCTGGCCGCTCTGGCGGAAAACCCCGGGGCAACGCTTGCAGACCAACTGCTCAGTGCAGAAGAAGACTTGGCCACACCGCTGGTGTCGCTTCAGGCGTTGCTGGCAGCGTTGCCTACCGCGCCGATAATCGATATTCAGGCTGACCCTGAAAGTGGTCGGTTGCTGTATAACACCAGCGCCCGCGAAGCGACGTTGTTTGCCGCTTGGCATGAGCAGTTTCAGGTGCTGGTGGATGAAGACGTGGCGCTGGGTTTCCGCGATGACCCCTGGGGCAATGCGGTTGAATGGATGTCGGCGCTCTGCGCGCATCCAGAATGGCTGGATGCCCCGCAGGTGGTGCAAGATTTAACGTTGGCACTCACCAGCCGCTTTGGCAGCCTGCCGTGGATGGCACCCAGCCTGCTGGAGCCGTTGGCTCTGCGTCTTTCACGCTGGATGGAACAGGCCCGCGCCGAGGGTGACGGCAACCTGTGTTGGGATGATGCTGACAATGCCATGCTACTGCGCACCGGCCTGGCGCTGGTGGTCGGTATGGAGCGTGGCGCGCGCCAGCATTCTCGCGAGCTGGCCGAAGAGCTATTGCTGATCGACCAGGAAGATAGCTTGGGGCTGCGTGAGTTGGTGTTAGATCAACTGCTGCGCGACGACCGTAACGAAGAAGCGCTGGCGCTGGCCGAAGATAATGACGACGACGGCTCGCTGGTACTTGGGCTGCTGATGGGCAAGACTCTGGCGCTCTATCGGTTAGAGCAGCGCGAAGCCGCTGAAACGGCGCTTAGTGATGTGCTTGGTCATAACCGCTACGCGCTAGAGCTGATCTGCGCCGAAAACCCGCGGCCTTCCATGCCCCACCCAGATGGCCAGGTTGACCCCGGCTCCCGGGCCGAAGCATGGCAGTACCGCACGCTGATGCGCGACCAGTGGCGCACGACGCCGGGCGCCCTGGATTGGCTTGAATCACACCGCTAGCCCAAATATTCACTCGTCTAATCCTTCAAGCCTGGCCTTCAAGCCTGTTTAAGCAGGCTTGGGGGTAGGCACTAACTGCTTGTCGCGGTTGATCCAGATGGCAAGCACAATGGCGGGCACGCCGAGTAGAGTGGCGATGACAAAGAAGCTCGGGTAGCCCTCGGCAGTAACCACGAGCCCGCCAAAACCGCTCAAGAATTTCCCCGGTAGCGTCATCAGCGATGAGAAAAGCGCATACTGCGTCGCGGTATAAGCGCGTGAAGTGAGGCTGGAAAGAAAGGCGATAAACACCGCACTGGCCAACCCGTTGGCGAGGTTGTCGCCGATAATCGTGACGACCAACATAGGTAGTTGATTACCCACCACCGCAAGCGCCGCAAACAGCAGGTTGGTCACCATGACCAACCCCGCCCCGAAGATAAGCAGCGGTCCGATGCCGTAACGCACCACCAGCAGCCCACCTAAAATCCCGCCAGTAATGCTCATCGCGATACCAAATATATTGGTCACGTTAGCAATTTCCGCCAGTGAAAAGCCCAGATCGATATAGAGCGGATTGGCCATGGAGGCCATGGCCAAATCGCTGATTCTAAACACTGCAATAAACACCAAAATCCATAGCGCTTTTACCCCATAGCGGCTAAAAAAGTCGGTAAAGGGGCAGACTAACGCGCCAATGCTCCAGGCGCCCATACGGCGTAAAAATTTGGGCTTACCGCGGCTGGCGCGAATGAATGCACGTACCTTGGGTTCGTGAATAAGCTGAATGGAAAGTGATGCGCGTTTGGGTTCCGGGCGCAGCAGTACGGTCAGCACGCCAATGCTCATCAGTGCTGCCATGCTGAGATACGCAACATCCCAAGAGGCAGACGCCGCGATATAGAGCGCCCCTGCGCCAGCGGCAAGCAGGCCTCCGCGGTAGCCAATAATATAGGTCGAGGCCATGGCTGCCTGGACGTTGTCATCCGCGGATTCGATCCGGTAGGCGTCGATGGCAATATCTTGCGTCGCTGAGCCAAAGGCAACCAGCAGCGCAAAGAGGGCCACCCAGCCGAGATTGCCGACCGGGCTTACACCGGCGAGTCCCACCAGCCCGGCAGCAATCATCCCTTGCGCTAATAGCATCCAACCGCGGCGCTGGCCGAAAGTGCGGGTCATCAACGGTAGCGCTAACCGGTCAACGACCGGGGCCCAGAAAAACTTGATCGAGTAGAGCATGCCGATCCAGGCAAAAAAGCCGATCGCCGCAACTTCCACGCCATCGCTGCGTAGCCAGGCGGAGAGCGTCGAGAACACCAACAGAAAGGGCAGGCCTGCGGAAAACCCCAGAAACAGCATGGTGATAACGGGCGCACGACAATAAATCGCCAGCGCAGCAAGCCAACTGCGCTGGGGGGTGGGGCTTAACATTAAGCGCTACTCCTGGAAAGACGTTAGCAATGGCCAAGTGGTAAACTGACGCAGTGTTCGATTACAAAGCCGACAGCTTACCGGAGAGGAGTTTTCCATGTCGATTACGGCGCATCAGGTAGTTACCTTGCACTATGTTCTTAGCGACGTGCTCAACGATGGCAGCAAGCAGGTATTGGATGACTCCCAGGCGCGCAATAAGCCGCTGGAGTATCTTCACGGCCACGACAATATTGTGCCGGGGCTTGAAAGTGCCCTAGCGGGCCAAGCGGTGGGCGCCGTGCTAAGCGTTCAACTGATGCCTGCCGATGCCTACGGAGTGCGAAACGAGGCGTTGATCCAGGAGGTCAGCCTTGCCTCCTTTGGCAATGCGGAATTGACCCCCGGCAGCCGTTTTCAAACCGAAGGCGAAGCCGGCCCGCAAATCGTCACCGTGCTGGAAGTGGAGGGCGACCGTGTCACTGTGGATACCAACCACCCGCTTGCCGGGCGCACGCTTAACTATCAGGTAACGATTCTGGACGTACGCGACGCCACCCGCGCAGAGCTTGCCAAAGGTCACCCGTTACCGCCGGGCACTGAGCACAGCAAGGTTGAAGACCGTAAAGTTCTATAGCGTGGTTGCGCTGCTATGAACGCCCAAAAATTGACTAGTATCAATTTCCTATTCAACCGCGTACTCCCGCCACTCGCAACTTGACCTAGGTCAGCATTCTCCCACCGTTGAGTGACTAGTATGAACGCATACATCACGGCGGGAGGATTCACCATGTATTGGGATGACACAGTTGTTTTCGGTTTGGTCACCGTCGCTTTGGTTATCGCTTTTATGGTGGGTTGGGTCGGCTTCGTGATTCGCGATCATCTGCGTAAGGATGAACGCAAAAAATAGCCGACCTGCCTTGCGTCAACGTTGTCAGGGGAGGGGGTTTACTAGCTTAGTGAGCCTCTCGTTGCCAGCCCAAAGTGGGCTGGCTTTTTTTACGTTCCATATTCCATATTCATCGTGAGTTAAAATTATATAGCCAGCGTTGAAAAGCAAAGCAAAGCAAAGCTAGGCGGGCTCTGGTAAAGTTCGTTGAAAAGATTAACACATCAGGAAGCTTTGCCATGAACGCAGTTGCCTTACAATGCAGTCCATGGGTTCGTGTACGTGGTCTATCAGCGTGCGTGTTAATTAGCACTAGCGTCTTATTGCCTACGGCTGTTTTTGCGCAAGCATTGGATGTTATCAATGGCGATGTCACTCAGAAGATCGCCTTAAGTGATTTACGCGCTAACTCCGATACCACTTTTACACTTTACGACCCTTACCAGGGGCGCGATGTAGAAATGCAGGGCGTAGCGTTTCAAGATTTTTTGATTGATCAGTTTGGTGAAGTACCGCCAGCGCTGCACTTCACCGCCTGGGATGACTACGAAGTTACCCTTGAAGGTTGGGACGACCCCACTTGGTATTTAATTACCTCAGAAGATGGTGCCCCGTTAACCATTCGTACACGAGGCCCCGTGCGGCTGGTAGAGCGCGACTATAGTGGCCGCGATGTCGCGAACCTACGGGATTTCAATGACTGGATCTGGATGATTCGTAGCATAGAGGCGAAGTGGTGATATCCAAAGCCAAGCCTGCGGTGGTGCCATCCATTCAGCCACGCCCTTTAGCTCGCCAGCATCGCTATGTCACATGGCTGTCGCTGAGCGTGATGAGCTTTTTGGCGCTGATGGTGCTGATTGTTTATGAGTCGCGCTGGGTATATCCCGAAATTCAGGCTTACTTCAGCCAAACGGGCAGTTTAACAGGCCAGCAACTGGCCACCCGTTCGCGCGTCTATTTGCAAAATGCCCAATCCGAGCTGTTAGCTGATCAACCTGAGCAAGCGGCGTTCGATGCTACGATCATTAATATTGAGCTGGCCTATGGTTTATCTGATGTGCATGTTTATCGGCAACAATACGAGTGCATGGCAACAAGCCTGAAGGTTTTAAACCGTGTATTAACACAGTTAGAGGTGCGTGAGATTGATCGAGTTGGCGCGGTAGGCGAGTTGTTTGGGCCAATACAGTGCCTTACTCACATTGAGATGGATCAGTTAGACCAGCGTGGTGCGGCGATCAATGATTTCTCCGTAAGCACTCGCCAACATAACCAAGTACTGACGTACTCCAGCTTGTTAATCTTCGTGATGGGGCTGGTGTTTTGGTGGCTTCATGAGCGCCAGTTACGGCGCACCGATCATGCGATGCAACAGACCTTCGAGTGGATGCAGCGCGCTATGCGTGACCCACTCACCGGAATCGGCAATCGCAGTGCTTTGCATCAAGATGTGTTAGCGAAACAGCACCAATCGTTGGGGCTGATCCTTCTTGATATCGATTTTTTCAAGCAGTACAACGATGCTTATGGGCACCCGCAAGGTGACATGCTTTTACGCCAATTGACCACTTTGATTGGGAAAACGCTTAATGATGAAGCGCAGCTCTACCGTTTGGGCGGTGACGAATTTGCGGCACTCCTTCACTGCCCCGACAATGAAACGCTGAAAAGTTGCTGCCACCAGTTGATTGAAGGGTTGCATGAAGCTGATTTTTCACATCCCGCCCATCCCGATAAAAAAGGCGTCACCTTGAGCGTTGGCGGCAGCTGTTTTGTAGCAGCTGAACATACGTTTGCCCACGCCTACGAAGCCGCCGATAAAGCGCTCTACCGGGTGAAAGCAGCAGGACGTGATGGCTGGCAGGTTACTGAAGACGCATAATCTCTGCGTACAAGGGGGCGAGCCTGCCCAGCAGTTCATTACGTGCGCCAAGAGTAATACCTTCCTCCTCCATCGCCGCGTCGAGATGTTCCACCACGCGGTTAAAATGTACGTCTGTCACTCCCATGTGCTGGTGGGCACGATCCATCGGCGGGCCTTCGTAGCGGCAGGGGCCGTCGCTGATATCGCATAGTTGGCTAGCTAGCGATTCAGCAAATAAGTCGATATTCGTGTTTGCAAAAAACACTACCACCTCGGCATCATCCGCAATCCGGTATAAGAGGTTTTCAACCACTGCGTCGATCGTAGGCTGCCCTCCCAGGCGCTCGTAGAGCGTCGCTTGGTTACGATGGTGTGCACAGCTGGCCAGTGATAGGGCGATGGTCGCCAACATAAGAGCCATTAAATAGCGGCGCATTGTTATGTCCTTGTGGATGAGCTCTCGCAGTGAACTTCAAACAGTGAACTTAAAGTAGTGAACTTAAAAAGCGGCCTGGAGTGAAAGATACCCGCCGCGCTGGGAAGACAGGCCAGCAATGTCGCCTAAATCCAGCCAAGCGCCTGTGAGCGATAGATGCTTATTGAAAAAGTAGGCACTGTAAAGACTTTGCCAGTCATCTTCTCTCGCCGCGCTTAGGTTGTCGGGTTTCTGACGATACTCAGCGCCAATAATCCAATGGGGAGTAACAAACAGCCCCACGCTACCCTCGGCTAGCCACGAGCGGCCATCTTGGTTGCCACCAAAACCGAGTAGGCCTCCCTGGTTGGCATCGGTATTGCGCAGTGTTGCGTTGAGCAGCACGTTGCGGCCCGCAACTGCACTAAACAGCAGTTTGCTGGCGCTGAGATAAATATCGGTACCGTGTGTTTCGTCAGCACCCAGGGCGGTGGGGGTGGTGCCGTCCACGAGCCGTTTGTGCTGTAACCCAACGCTCCAAATACCCCAGGGATGATAAAGCACATCGCCCAGTAAACGTACTTTAGCGCCGTAAATATCTTGGCCTAGCTCGCCGCCCAGCGTTTCTAAATCAAGCGTTTGACGCGCGACAGAGAGTTCAGCTCGATCGTAAATATTCAGATTGGCGCTGGTGACCGTCAGCCGGTAATCGTCTACCCAGGCGCGGGTAGCGGCGGCGGTAACGCCTACTTCCTGCTCGCTTGCTGTGCTGGCAAGCACCGCCCAGGGAGATAAGCCACCTCCCGCGGCGCCTTCAATGGCACTCACCCCGCCGGTTCCTAAAATACGGCTGCCCGCATGGCTAGGTATGGCGGCTATCGCCAAGCTAAGGGTGATGCAGGCGAGAACGAGACGACTAAATAAGGCCTTCGATAAGGCCTTTGATAAGGTTCTGGGCGAAGCTAAATACATTGATGCGGCGTAGCGTAACGTCATAGGGGGCTCTAGTTAGGTGTTCATGGGCGATAGGCTAGGGAGGGGAAGCACCAGCGGGGCGAAATTATCCAACCAGCCGGTGAGCTCTTCAGTTGGCATTGGCTTGGCTATCCAATAGCCTTGTAGATAGTCACAGCCGAGCGTGCTCAGAAGTTCAGCACTGGCTCGATTCTCAACCCCTTCTGCAACCAAGCGCAGGCCTAAACTGTGGCCCATCTCGATAGTCGAGCGGACAATGGTGAAGTCGTCCTGCTGGGTGTCGAGGGCCAGCACAAACGATTTGTCGATTTTCAGCTCATCTACGGGCAGGCGCTTAATTTGCGCCAATGAGGAGTAGCCGGTGCCGTAGTCATCAATGGCGATAGCCAGCCCCAACTGGTTGAGTTCTAGCAGGGTAGCCATGGCCGCATCCACATCCTGCATTACCGCACTTTCGGTCACTTCTAAACTTAACTGGTCAGGGGTGAGTTGATAGCGCTTGAGTAGATCCGCTAGGTGAGTCGCTAACTGCGGATCCATGACGTCGCTGGCAGAGAGGTTAACGGCGACCGACAAGTGATAGCCACGCTGCTGCCACACCTCCAGCTGCGCGCAAACGTGGGTTAGCATCCACTGACTAAGCATGCGGATATTGCCCGAGCGTTCGGCCAGCCCAATAAATTCATCGGGCGGCACAAACCCCAGTGAGGGATGACGCCAGCGCATCAGCGCCTCCCATTGATGGACCAATCCCGTATGGATATCCACCTTGGGTTGATACGCCATCCAGAGTTCCCCATTACCGACGGCCTCCTGCAGGTCACGAATGAGCGTGAGCTGGCGCAAATGATGTTCATCTTGCCCTTCCAGGTAGTATTGATGCGTATGCCGATGGCGGCGTGCCATGTCTAACGCTATATCGGCACGGCGCAATAATAGCTGAGGGCTATCACCATGCTCGGGGTAGTTCGTTTCACCCGCTGAAAGCGAGGGGGTGATGGGCGATTTATCCAGGTCAATAGGTTGGCTTAGGATACAAAACAGCTGTGTCCGCCAAGCAACACTGCTACTGGGTTGTTTGACGAGCAGTAGCAGCTCATCGCCATCCAGCCGATACGCTTTGTTCTCGGGCGCAGGCAAATGTTGCAAGCGATTGGCCAGAGTGACCAATAGATGATCCCCTAATGCGTAGCCAAAGGTGTCATTAATATCGCGAAAATTATTGATCGCCAGGCGCAGTAGCGTGAAGGGCTCGCCCCGTTGGATTGAGAGGCTAATGTCTTCCTGGGCGCTGATGCGATTGGGTAAATCGGTAAGTAAGTCGTGGCGGGATTGATGATGAAGTATGGCCTCGCGCTGAATAATATCTTCCTGCATTGAGAGCAGCGTTGAGGCTAAAAGGCCCGTTTCACTGCGTTCTTGGCCAATGGATAAGCGGGTAATACGCTCACCCTGGCCGATACGCCGCGCTGCATTGGCCAGCTCTATGAGCGGTTTGCTCATGCTTCGCGCGCTCCACATGGCCACCAATAGGGTAAACAGCAGGATTAACGCGACAATACCGAGTAGCTGCCACTGCAGAGAGCGGTAAGCCCCCAGCAGCTCGTCGCGCGAAAGTTGCAGTAATGCATAGGTTTGATTGGTGTCATCGGCATAGAGCGGGCTGGCATAGGAAAAATACTCAGCATCGGGCGTCATTTGGCTAGTTGATGAATATTCCCCTTTCATGAGTTCGTCACCACTGCCGCTCATTAACTGCTGTGCTAATTGCTCATGGTGGGAACTGGCGAGGTAGCTTATCTCGCCGTTATTCAGGTAGTTGACCACGCTTATTTCAAGCCCGGTTAGCGCATTAATCTCCTCGGTGACTGCTTCATTAATTAAAAAGCCCATTCCCACCCACCCAATCAGGTTAGGCGCACGCACGGGCAGCAGCGCGAATTCATACGGCTGCCCCTCGGCAATCACGACGCTAACCGCGGCGCCCTCTTGGCGAGCGCGCGCCAAGAGCTGCGGGAAAGGCATCGGGCTATTTTGTGCATGATGGCTGCTTGCCAGAATATGACCATCAAGGCTACTTAAAAGCACCATGTCAGCCTTGGCGCGATCACCGTGATTGGCCAGCACGGAGTAGAGCGTCTCGGTATCCTGGGTGGAAACGGCGCTTTTGAAGCCAAAATCATCGGCCAGGATAGCGACGTTATCTCTTAATTGTTCGCCGCGTGAATCTAGCAGTTGCTGCAATACGTTAGCGCCTACCTCTAAACGCTGGGACCCTTTGGCGAGGATGTCATTTTGCGTAGCGCGAAGAAACGCCACGCCCGTGGCAAGTTGCGAAACAATCACCACCGTTAGCAGTACTAGCATCAGGCGCGTTCGAAAGCGCATAGCAACCTCGAAAAATGGCGGATCAATCTATTTTAAGCACTGGAAAGCGCCTAACTGGCATCTTTAAACCGCTGCTGAAGAGGCGACAGAGTGGGCTCGGGCGGTGGCAATGCGTTGAGCTCTAAACGGACGTCCAACTGATCTGTGTCGGTAATCAACCCTTCCCACCAGCGTTGTTGGCTGTCATCAAGGCGAGGATGCCAAACACGCACACGGTGCTGGCCTGGCGGTAAAGCGGGTAGGGTCAGCATTCCGTCGGCGTTCGTTATTGCCGCGTAGGGAGCATCGCTGACCACAATAAATGCCTGCATATGATCATGGATATTGCACCCCAACACGACAATGCCTGCCTGTTCAAAGCGGACGGGAGGCGGTGTTTCCTGAAGATAAAGATTTAAATCAAAGGTTTTGGCCGGTGAGAAGGAGTAGACGTGATGGCGTGTGGTGTCTTTATTGGGAAAGGCCACATAGCTTCCGGTAGGCACCGTTAGCACCTGGGGATGAAAAGCCGCATCGCGCTGATAAATGTTTTGTTCTTGAGGCTGATTTGCCTCAGTGTCGTAGTAAACCTCAACAACGGCGTTTTCAAGCGGTAACCCTTCAGCATTGTGTATGGTTATTTGCGCGGCGTAAGCGGTAGCGTTAAACAGGCTGCTCACCAGCAAAAGCAGCAGGACAATATAGGTGCTGGTAAGCCCATAAAAAGGGCGGCGTTGCATCATTGTTGTTGGCATTGAAGGGGTGTTCCACATTGGCTGATAAAGCGTAAGACTTAATAGTGAAAGGATTATGCAAGAAAGTCATGCTTTTAGCTTAACGGTAAGCCAACTCTTGCAAAAAAGAGTAAACAATGGGGAAAGCAGCCCCAATTAGTGGCGCTCTACTAAAGCAGTGGTTAAAGTGAATACTGAGAAAACGGTGTTCGATAACTGCGGAGAAGTGATATGAGCACTCAGGATGAAGGCACCACAATGCTACAACAGCGGCGTTCACGCCGACAGGTTTTGGCTAGTCTAGGGCTTGGCGCAGCGGCACTTTATGTGGCTCCCACACTCCTTTCAACGGGGCAGGCCGAAGCCCATGAACGCGGGCGCTCTCGCCCCAAGGGACGCCACCAGCATCAGCACCAACATCATTCGGGGCGTCGCCACTCAAAGCCCAGCTTTTCACGGCCTGATCATTCAAGACCGCGTCATTCCAGACCCAATTATTCAAGGCCTGACTATTCCAGACCTCACTATGACCGGCCCAACTATTCCAGGCCAAGCTACGACCGGCCGGACTATTCACAGCCTGGTTATTCTCGCAACGGTTATTCGCGTCCCCAGCGATACGACGAACGTCCTCGTTGGGAGCGTGATGGTGTGATTGAGCTGCGTATCAGCCGCTTACTCCCACGCGGCTGGTGAAATCGATGATGACGTCTGACGCCGAGGCCGTTGATTATGCGCTCACCGGTCTGGGACCGTGCCTTCGCCTAGTGAATGCGCAGCCACTGCTGCCGGTCCTTCAAGCTGCCATGCCAGGATGGCCGCTTACCCCATGTCCGCTACAGCCAAACAAGCCTGATATCTGCGTTTGGAAGCAGGAAAAGGGCTTCTGGCAACGAGCACCTGCATTGCCGAAAGATGGTATGTGGCTTGAAACCCCGGTTAGCACGGCGTGCAGTGTTATTGCAGATATGTCAGGCGCCTTTTTACGCAAGAACCCAGACGTTATTGGCTTGCACTGTGGCGCGGCGGAGATAGATGGCCAATTAATAATTTTTCCCGAGTCGCATCGAGCCGGTAAAAGTATGCTCACCTGTGCCTTTGCGGCAGCCGGTTATCGTATATTTGGCGACGATGTCGTGGCGCTGACCTCACAAGGAAAAGGTGTTTCGCTGGGGATTGCTCCGCGTTTACGTTTACCCCTTCCTAAGTCGCTTGCCCCTGAGCTTCTTGACTTTATTGGCCAGCATAAAGGGCCAAGTGATGACCGGTATGGCTATGTAGCGCTGGATGAAACGCTGCTGGCTAGTCACGGCAAGCAATGTCCGATAAGCGCCATTGTATTGATTGATCGTGATAATGGTGTGACGAGTCCTGAGCTTACCTCACTGCAGCATGGGGAGGGATTATGGCAGCTGTTAAAGCAGAACTTCGCTGATACGCTTTCTGACCAACAGCTCATTGATAAATTCTGGCCGATGGTGCAACGGGTGCCCTGTTTCCTGCTGCGCTATTCAGATGCCTACGAAGCAGCAGCCTTTGTCGGGCGTGAGTTAAAAGCCGCGCTACATGTCCAGCCGTCGACTTACACTGCTCCTTCCCAGGCGGCGGCTATGCCTGAATTGGTAGCTCTCGAAAGAGGCGATCAGCGCTATTGGCGTGCGCGCCAAACCGCCCACGAATACCCCTTAGGCGATGAGCTGTTTGTGATTGTCGAAGAGGGCGGTGCGATTCATCGTATGAACGTTACTAGCCGAGCGGCGTGGGCGCTGTTACAGCATGAGGCACTGACGATTGAGGCGTTAAGCCAAACCTTGGTGGCTTTTTTTATGCCTGTTTCACTAGAACAAGTGCGTAAGGACATGGCCGAACTGTTGGGCCAATTCTTAGCGGTCGGCCTGATTGAAGCTGCTGAGCAGGATACTTAACTCTTTAGAGGCTAGCGCCACGTATCGCGCCAGGCATGCATGACTCGCTCTGGGTACCAGGTTTTCCCCAAGCTGCCATTATAGCGCGCTAGTGCACGGGTAAAGTCGCCATTTTCGATAGCTAAATAGTGCGCCAAAATCGTACAGCCATAGCGTAAATTGCGCGGCGGGTGGGTTAAGTCGTCGATAGGTAATCCTAGCTCGCTAACCCAAAAGGGCATGATTTGCATCAAGCCGACAGCACCTGCTGATGAAATGGCATCGGCTTTGAATGCGCTTTCCACTTGGATTAAGGCTAAGACCAAATCCGGCGGCAAACCTGCGAGTCTGGCTTCTTGGTAGATACGCGTGAGCAGCGTTTGACGTTGGGCCGCATCATCAATGAAGCGCGCCAGTGGCGCATCCATTTGCATGCGCCACTGGCGGGCTGCCCACTGTTGTTGAGCCGTTTGATGCTGTTGGTTGGCCGTTTCAAGAGTCGGGCGAAGAGCTGGTGGCAGCGGCTGTGCTGCTAATGGCATAGCGTCTAGCAACAACACGCCAAGCGTTATAGCAACAGCAACGCTTGGACGTCGTGCCGTCATTAACCACCGCGCCACAAAGCCTAGAGCCCGCCACGCGGTGACAACCTTTGCCGACTTAGCGGGACTTCTCACACAAAAAGTCGATAATTTGATCGGCGGGCACCATTGTGGCTTCGCTATCACGGCGGCCTTTGTATTCCAG
>TARA_R110000824_G_scaffold25838_7_pt1 | contig 29419 bp, 35 predicted proteins | sample TARA_R110000824 | Tara Oceans TARA_R110000824 (sample SAMEA4397747) | marine metagenome | biome: Polar Biome; feature: [MES] marine water layer (ENVO:01000295) within the mesopelagic zone...; material: water (ENVO:00002006), including particulate matter (ENVO:01000060) such as......
AACAAGTGCGATCCACAGAGCCAGCCGCCAGCGCGGATCGTTCAGGACGGCTTGATCGTCGGACCCGCCTCCACAACAATTTCCGGCCATCATATTCTCCTAGACAATTTGCGATTCGTTACTAGCTATGCACCCTGTAGTAACTATAGGGTCAAGCAATGAAAATAGGTGAGCTGGCAAAGGCGACGGGCACGAAGGTCGAGACTGTGCGCTATTATGAAGCGTCCGGGCTGCTGCCAAAGCCGGCCAGAACCCGGGCCAACTATCGCGACTATGATCTCGCTCATCTGGAACGTTTGATGTTTATACGGCGGTCACGGGACCTGGGATTCACGCTCAAATCTGTCCGGGAACTGCTGAAATTGGCCGATGATAATGAAGAGCCATGCGATGCAGTTGATGAAGTTGCATCCGCGCATCTTCTAGTGATCGAACAGAAAATCGCCGACCTCAGCGCTTTGCGTGATGAATTGTCTCTCATGCTGGAATGTTGCGGGGATGGAACGGTCGGCGACTGCCGGATCATTTCCTCTCTGGCTTCCAGGAATTTGTCGAATAGCGGAGCTGATTCGGTTCACCCTGTGAAGTCATAAACTAGAGGATCACAGGACGATCACCCTCTCCCCCGCCTCTTCTACAGCACAGCCCGGTATCAAGACCATGCCGCACCTTGCTCTGTCTTGTACGCCCGGGCCTGGCCGCAACCTGCTTGCCTGCTCGATCTCAAAGGGGGATTGGTGATCTTTTTGACCTGTAAATAACCGGTATCCTTCACCAAAGATTTTCCGCTTTAGGGAGGAGTGACCCGTGTGACCGTGATCGAATCTTTTGAGAAAAAGGAGATCAGCCCGGACAATATATTCGCAAAGATGCCCAGCTTTGCTATTGCCACCGGATGTGCATCATTTCACTCGCGTGGCAAGCCCATCCCCACTGGAAACTTGTCGCGATTGGCAACCGCGACGAGATGCATGGTCGGCCTGCCGAACCGCTTGCCCGGTGGAAGAGCCACGATCACCTGTTAGCCGGACGAGACGCTCAGGCGGGCGGTACCTGGCTGGGCATATCAGAACAAGGTCGCTTCGCTGTGGTCACCAATCTCAGCGGCTATGGAGCGCCGGATGAAAGTCGTGCTTCGCGCGGCGACCTATTGAAGGACTTTCTGGCTGGTGAAGGTCGTTATTCCAACCTTGATGCCGTGCCATTTTCGGACTTCAACCCGTTCAACCTGATCACCGTTGAGGATGGCAAAGCGGTTGTGCATTCGAACCGGCCAAACGCGGTCAGCAGACGTCTCGAGCCGGGTATCCACGGCCTTTCCAACGGGTCACTGGAAAATCCCTGGGCAAAGGCCAAACATCTCAATGCGGCTTTGGAAGCTTGGCTCCAGAACAGGTCAGAGAACCCCGCCGCGTTACTCGATCTTTTGACCGACCAATCCCCATATCCACTCTCAACAGGAGCGAAAAGCCAATCACCTGCACAACTGGAGCCAGCCAGTTCCGGGATCTTCATCCAAAACCCGGTTTATGGAACGCGCTGCAGCACAATCGTCGCGATTGACCATGCGGGCAACGGGTCGATGCTGGAACGCCGCTATGATGCTTCCGCCGCCGCCACCGGCGAAGACCGCCTGTCCTTCTCCTGGCCAGGCTAAAATCTAGATGGCGAGTGGCATAGAAAATCCGTGCATGCCGCTTTCCGGATTTTCCGCTATGCCGCCCGGATGAACCTGCCGATGCTCGACAAAATGCCCACAATATTCGAACGACTGTCCTCGGACAGTTCGCGCAGCTATGTCTCCTTCTTCATCGGGTTAGCGGTTTTTGTCACCGGAACCCTGGCGACCTATGTCGCGCAAAGCGCAGACCGGCCGGTCAGCGCCGCGCTCATCTATGTGTCCGCCGTGACTATCATCGGTGCCGTCAACGGCCTCCGCGGAGGCTTGCTGGCTGGCATTGGTGCTTCCTTTTTCTACAACTTCTTCTTCAGCGAACCTTTGCTCGATTTTGGAGTCACCACTTCCGATGAATATATCCCGCTGCTGGCCTTCAATTTAAGCGCCCTCTTGTCGGGCGCACTGGCAGGCCGGATCAACGACAGGGCCCGCGCCGCCGAAATCGCCCAGCAGAAAATCAATCTGCTGCTCGACATCAGCAATCAGTTGCAGACCGCAGTACATCTCGAAGATATTGACCGCGCAATCGTCCAAACCGGGATATTCGATTCATCCCAGGAATTTGAAATATATGCCATCAGCGACGAGGAATGGATCGCGGTCGACGGCAAAAAACAGTGGTTGGCAGAGGCGCAGCAAGCCGTCGGGCAAGGCGAATTGCTGCATATTCAGGATCAGAAAATCGCCTATCTATTATCATCCTCCCAACGCCGCGTTGGTGTGTTGATCTGTACGCAGGACGCTCAAAAATCAAAGCGGCTCAGCAAGATTGACTTTGACGCGGTGCTGAATTTGCTGAGCATGGCAATCGATCGTTTTGTTCTGCTCCATCAGAAATCCGAAGCAGAAGCGATGCGCCGGTCCGAGGAATTCAAGACCGCGCTGCTTTCTTCCATATCGCACGATATGCGCACCCCGCTTGCAGCTATCTCTGCATCCGCGTCGAGCCTTGCATCCTATGGCGATCAGTTGCCCGCCGCTTCTCGCAAAGACATGTTGACGATTATCCAGGACCAGTGCGAGCGCTTGAACCGCTATACAACCAATCTGCTGAATCTGGGCAGACTTCAGGCCGGCATTTCACCAGACCAGCTGGAAAGCCTGGATCTGGTCGAAATGCTGGGTTCGGCTGTCAACACCGTCAAAATGCACCATAGCGGACGGGAAATCATCATATCCCTGCCGTTTGATAGCTGCACGGTTCGTGCAAATCCGGTCATGTTGGAACAATTATTCTACAATATTCTTGAAAATGCGGTCCAATATAGTCCCAACTCTGCACCGGTCTTGATCACCGGGCACAAGCAAGCTGGACGAGTTGAAATTGCCATTTCAGACCAGGGATGCGGGATTCCGGTGTCCGAACTCAGCAGAATTTTTGATCGCTTTTACCGCTCAGCGGAAAATATACGCAAGGAAGGCCACGGCCTGGGTCTTTCCATCGCCTCCGGATTTGCCCAAGCATTCGGCGGCGAAATAACCGCGCACAGCCCATTGGAAATGGGCCAGGGCACCAAAATACTCGTCAAGCTTCCGGCATCACCCTCCCCCTCAGAAAGCACTGACAAATGAACGCGAAAATATTGTTGGTCGATGACGAGACAGCTCTCATCCGGTCATTGGAGCCAGTATTGGTCGCGCAAGGTTATAGTGTTGATTCAGCCGGCACCGCTGCAGAAGCTTTGAAAAAGGCAAAAGATACGGTCTTTGATATTATCCTGCTCGATCTCGGCCTGCCCGATGCCGATGGCAAGGAAATCATCTCGAAATTGCTGCACCTGAACGCCTTGTCGATCCTGATCCTGTCTGCTCGCCATCAGGAAGCTGAAAAGGTCGCTGCGCTCGATCAGGGGGCCGACGATTTCATCAACAAGCCGTTCAATATCGAGGAGCTATTGGCGCGGATCCGGGCTGCGGTGCGGCGCAGGAAGAATGAAGCGGTCGAGAGCCAGGAATTTGAATCCCGTCATTTGCGAATCGACTTTCTCAAAAGGAAAGTCTTCCTGATGGGCGACGAAATCAAATTCTCTCCCAAGGAGTTCGATCTGCTGGAGACTTTGGCTCGCCATGCCGGACAGGTGGTGACTCATCGCCAGCTTCTGCTTGCCGGATGGAATGATCCCACTGTCGATACCCAATATTTGCGCTCCTATATGGCTCTGATCCGTCAAAAGCTGGAATATGATTCATCGCAACCGGAATATCTGCTCACCGAACCCGGCGTTGGCTACCGGCTGGATATTGAATCGGAACATTGAAGATTGGATGACGCGGGCTTCGTCGGGGTGGGCGGGTGCCCGCGTCATCTCACGGAGGGGGGCTTCTCCTAGTTCATTGCGTCCCTGAAAGGGACGCGCATCTTTTACGTTAAGCATGATCATGTCGTTACAATGGATTTCATATGCCTCTTCTTCTGTCGGCCGCATATAAAATCCGTGGTAATCGCTTTCGGGAAAAGGACCTAAGAAGCACCTGTAACAGTCAAAAGGTTTTTCCAATGTCCCAATCCCGCGTTTCAGCAAATTTGATATCAATGCCCCTTTTGTTCGCGGCACTGGCCCTGTCGGCCTGCAGCAAGAAGGCACCTGAAGGCCTACCACCCGCACCGGGAGACAATAGCAGCTATAACAATGCGCCCAGCGGTCCGATCAAGGGTAGCCAGGAAGATTTTCTTGCCAATGTCGCTGCTGACAGAATATTTTTCGACACCGATAAAAGCAATGTCGACAGCGAAGATCAGCAAATATTGCGCAGTCAGGCCGCTTGGCTGGTTGCCAATCCAAGCGTGCGAATCCGGGTCGAAGGTCATTGTGACGAACGCGGGACCCGCGAATATAACCTGGCGCTAGGTGAACGTCGGGCCAATGCCGCGAAAAATTATCTTTCGACACTGGGTGTGGACCTGACGAGGATATCGGTTGTCAGCTATGGCAAGGAGCGGCCAGACGCTTTGGGCTCAGATGAACAGGCTTGGGCTCTAAACCGGCGCGCCGTAACAATCACTGTCCGATAGATTTCAATCGGAATATATTCCGGCCAAAGACGCGATATTATTGATGATCCACCGACAATCCGGGGGTGGATCATCAAGGCGAGGCCAGCAGCTAGCGCTGCTGGTTATGGCGGTAACGATCGCCGGCAATTACGCCCTTTAACAGTTCAGCCTGGATTTCACGATCATTGTCCGTTGCGTGCAAAACCGACACATCGCCCGTAGTCTCGGCAATCACAGCCAGAACTTGTGAAAAATTAAAGGCATTTGCCTCGCGCAATTTTGCCCACAAGTCGCTCTCTGTCATTTTTGCCTTTTTCAACTGGTCATGCTGGATTTCACCGCCAATCATGATGAGCCGCGGCTTGTTATCAGCCAGCAACTGGAGACCGGGAAACCGGCTCCTCAAAACCGCCATGCCAATCTGAAGTCCAAACAGAAAAATAAGCGCAGCGACGCCATGAGCAATTGGCGGATTCTTCGAAAGAATGACCGATCCCAGCACCGAACCGATCGCAACCGTGACAGCAAAGTCAAAACCACTCATTTTCGAAAAGCTGCGGACTCCGGCCAGCCGTGTCAACAGGATCACAGTTACGTACATTGCAAAGGCGGAAAGCGCGATAAGCGCTATCTGCTCCCACCCCGTGGTCGTCCAGTCACTTAACATCATATTACCCCCACACGGTTCAGTTGATTAGGCAACTTCCTGCTTTTCCACCGGCTTGCGCTCGTCGAAAATCTTGGCGAGTTCATTCGCCCGCTGTTTGCTTATATCCTTTTTGGCAGCAGCGAAAATCTCATCTTCTTCTTCGTCCATATGATGCTCGAGCCGTTCTTTCAGAGTCTTGAAGCGGGTTAACCAGCCGGTACTGGAGAAGTCCATGTCGACCAGATCCTCAAAATATTCATCCGCTTCCTTGTGCTCGGCGACCGAGTGGCGGCCCTTGTCCTGCAAATCCGGCCTAGCCAGCATTTCGGCATATAAGGATTGTTCTTCGGCATTGGCATGGGCGGAAACATCGATCCGCAGCTGTTCAAAAGCCTCGCGGCGTTCCTGGCTGTCTCCACTTGTGTCGGCAACTCTTTCGAGCATTGCGCGATGCCGGTCATGATCTTGTTTCAGGCGCGTAAAAATATCGGTCATACAGCCTCCATCAGTGATTCCTGATGAGATGACGCACGAGCCTCCTGTTGGTTGCATCATAAAGGTCCGCTTAGCCCGTTCGATGGGCAGGACGGGCAACAACTCAAGGTTAGAAGCATGCCCACCAAGAACTGAAGAAAAACGGAATTGCGACGAATTTTTCGAAATCATCGCCAAAGCAAATATAATTTAATTCATCGGGAACCAATATCGACACCGCTGGTTATCAAGGTTGAATGGATGCGCACCATGACCCGGGGTTGCTTTCATTCCTCAAAAAACCGGCTGGGAAATTTGCCGACTCGTATCCCCCCCGTTTACTGACGGACAGATTTCCCAGCCACCCAATAACCTAAATATATCAAAGCTTCCGGCCAACATCCTGGTTGCGCGAGAGCACAGCTGATCCCACTGCACAAAAAAATGGCCAGGACATTTGCCTGGCCATTGATATCAATTTAATTCGAAAAAATTATTTTTCGGAAGGCATGGTTACGTCCACGTCCGGCACGTCAACAGTGACTTCATCGGTACCCAATTCAACATCGGCTGTTTCGACGTCGACTTCAGGCAACTGGCCTGCATCACCCGATACATCGACATCCATCGAAGGCATTTCGCCTTCTTCGGTAACTTTGGCTTCGCAGGCAGAGAGTGCCAGACCAGCGGTCATCGCCGCGATAATTGCTATTTTATTCATTTTTGAACTCCCTTCATTGGTTCGGTATATGCAACGCCCGCATTCTATACATGGTTCCATAAAATTGAAAATTTATTCCCGGCCGAGACGCATGCGAAAGGCGTCCAGATGAAAATAGCTGGGATCGAACTGACTGATTTCGGCGAGCCGGGCTTCGTCCTTGAACAGGATCCAGCCATTGTCCCGTTCCAGCAGGCCATCCCGCTCGAGCTGCCTGAGCACACGGTTGGTATGGATCGGAGTCAAGCCAAGCGCGTCGGCGATAACGGTTTGCGTCAACGGCACGCGAAATCCTTCGCTGGTGCCAGCCCCGGTAATCAGCACACGTCGATAAAGTTCCAGAAGAAAATGGCCGATTCTTTCCCGCGCAGTTTGCTGTCCGTTCCGAACGATCTGTTCCCGCAAGAAAGCCTCTTCCTGAACCTGCATCCACCAGAATGCGAGGGTCAGCTTCCCGGATTCAGTCAGCAACCGACGAAACACCGATGGCCTGACCGACAAACCTGTCAGGCTTGTCACCGTTTTTACGGAATGATCCGCTTCAGCGGCGACCAAGACCTGCAAATCGAACATGTCTCCCGGTAGAAGGACATTCAAAACCTGTCGTCTGCCATCCTCCAGCGACTTGTACCGGATCGCCCACCCGTCCTTGACGATCAACACGCTATCCATTTCCTGACCGGCATCGACAATTTCCGTATTTTTCTCGAAATGTTGCTCGCGCCCGTCGATCTGCATGATCACCTGCTGGTCAATCTCATCCAGGTCAGCGTAGAAAGAAATCCGTCGCAAAAGAGCCTTTTGCGCCACTAATCAGATCCTTCTTCGGGGGCTGGAAATTTTATTGTGCATATTAGGCCGTCCGCAGCCCAATCTCTTTGGATCTCACCACGCAAGTTGCGGGTGATGCTATGATCGATGAGCGATGAACCGAAGCCGGCACTGGATGGAACGGTTTCGGCGACGGGCCCACCGCTTTCCGACCATTGCAACTCGACAATATCCTGCCCATCTTCGGCGCGGATAGCCCATTGTATCCTGACGAGGCCCTTATCCGTGGTCAATGCGCCATATTTAGCTGCATTGGTGGCCAGTTCGTTGAGCACCAGCGATATCGAAACCATAGCGTTTTCCGGAAGGATGATATCGGGTCCGGACCAGCGTACTCTCGGGTAAGTCATGCAGAGATCTTTAACCAGCGCGGCAAAGGACCCGGTCACAAAATTGGTGTCGAGCAGGATTTGCTGCGCACGGTTGAGCGCGCGCAGGCGATTATTGATCCGCTCGATATAATCATCAATGGATGTCGCCGAGTTTTTGGTCAGCGCCATGATCGACTGCAAAGTCGCGAACAGGTTGCGCAGGCGATGATGAAGTTCGCGCGTATGAAGCCGAAGCTGTTCCTGCTGGTCAACGGCGTGGGTAATATCCTTGTTCACCCCGGTCAGCGTGGGTCGCCCGTTTGCTTCAAGATAATCGCCATATCCTTCCACCCATCGGATTTCTCCGGATGGTAACACGATACGAAAACGCGCTTCATATTTTTCACCCGGTGCTGCTGCTGCGCTCATCGCTGCGCTCACGATATCGCGATCTTCGGGATGAACACGGGCCATAGCGGTTTCAACTTCGGTAACCGCTTCACCTGCATCTTCCCCCCAGATTTTCATATAAGCGCCGCCCCATTCGATCATCCCCGATTCAAGGTCAATGCGGAAGCTTGCGATATCACTGAGCGCTAAGGTTAGGTCGAGATTGGATCGATCGATCGATGCATTTTTTTGCGCCTGTTCCCGCAAACCAATTTCGCGACTCAACTCCATTTCACTCATCACGATATCGGCCATGCTTGTCAGCTGATTCAACTGACTTTTCGTAATCCGAAATCGTTCAACCGTATCTGCGACCCAAAGCGCGCCCAGAACCATACCATTGGCCGCGACCAAAGGCGCACCGGCGCAGAAGCGAACAGAGGCGTCACCTTTGACCAGAGGGTTGCAGGCAAAGCGCGAGTCACTCGTAGCATCTTCTATCACAAACGGCTCGCGGGACCCGATCACCGGCTCGCACAGGGATATTTCCCGATCAGTATAATTTTCTGCCAACCCGACCGAGGATTTGAACCATTCGCGTTCTGCATCAATCAACGAGATTGCTGCCATCGGTGCCGCGAAAATATCGGCTACCAGTCGCGTGATCCGGTCAAACGCGGCCTCCGGCACGTTATAGATGATGTTGTAGTTGCTTAGCGTCGATAGCCGTTCGGCTTCGATAGTCGGTTCTGCCTCGTCGATGATCTGTTTGCCCGCATTCATATCCGGCATATCTTGCCCTTCTTCTTCACGTCCCATCCGCTGATCAAGTTACAAACGAACGAGTCGCTATCTTGTTGCATAGGCGCGGAACCAAAGACGCAATCCGCGCGCAGCCAAGACAGAATCCCGATTGGGATGTATATCAATGAAGACTCTGGCATGAATAATGATGATCGTGAAATATTATATGACATGATTGAAGATATTGACACGGCAATGCTGGTTACTAAAAACGGTGATGACCTGCGCAGCCGTCGCATGAAAGGGAAATTATACCGGTCAAGCATGACTTATGGGGCGCGTGGGCGGCGGTCTGGTCGCAATGCGAAAAAGGCGAGGAAATTAAATTTCCTCGCCTTTTTCGACTCTAGCTATATTCCGATAGCTATATTCCGATGCCTTATTTCCGAGCCATTAAAGCTCCGACAAGCAGCCCCAGCCCTGCAGTAGCCGCGATACTTACAATCGGATTTTCCTTAAACGTTACGCGTGCTTTGTCGCGCCCTTTCGTCCCGGCATCCACTGCATTTTCGCGCGCAGCCTTTAGCTTGGTTTTGGCATTGGCGCGCATTTCTAATGCATTCGCCTGTGCGTCAGCCTTGACGGACTTCGTCAATGTCGCCAGATCTTCTTTCAACGTTTGCAGATCCGATTTTACCGCGCCCATTTCTTCCGAATAATTGCCTGTCATTTCATTTGCTCCATTTACTGTCTAATGATTAGTCTACGACTGACGAGCTGTTTGGTTCCGGATCTGATCTGAAATCATGGGATTCAGGCGGATCCTGCCAATTGTAATTTTTCTGGAACTCTTTTCGATATCATGCGTTTGGAGCCCATCATGGAGATATTATCATATGTCATTAGCTGAAATTTTAAAACCGCATCTGCCATATCTACGACGTTACGCGCGGGCATTGACAGGCAGCCAAAAAAGCGGTGATGCTTTTGTCAAAGCTACGCTCGAAGCAATCATCGCCGAGCCTGAACTGGTGTCAGGCGATGACAATGTGCGCGTTCGGCTATATCGAATTTTTTCCGGTATTTGGGAAAGCGCACATGTAAGCGTCTCGGACGACCCTGATGACAATACCGCTCAAAGCCATTTAAATGCTATCCCGCCAATCAGTCGGCAAGTGCTGCTGCTGACGGCGCTGGAGGGCTTTTCGATCGGAGAAGTCGCAAAAATCGCAGATGTCGGCGAAAAATCGATCAACGACCTGCTCGAAGATGCTATTGCCGAAATCGACAAGGAAATCAGATCCGACGTTCTGATTATCGAGGATGAAGTGCTGATCTCGATGGAATTGCAGCAGATTGTTTCCGGCTTGGGGCACCGTGTCTGCGGAACGGCAACGACTCACAAGGGCGCGCTTGAGGCGGTAGAAAAATCACAGCCAAGTCTGGTGCTTGCCGACATTCAACTGGCGGACGGGAGTTCTGGGATTGATGCTGTAAAGGATATCCTGGACAAGATTTCGGTACCGGTAATCTTCATCACGGCGTTTCCCGAGCGGTTGCTGACTGGTGAGCGCCCCGAACCGACGTTCCTCATTACCAAGCCGTTTCAGCCCAATGCCATTCGCGCAGCGATTAGCCAGGCATTGTTCTTTTCAACCGAAGCACAGAATTCCTAAGGATAGTCGATAGTTCGATTAAAAGCGACGCGCGACGTCCGGCTGGTTCAATTGCTTGAGCCAGCCGGTCTTTTGCATAGAGACTGCCGATCAAGTTTTTGATCGCGGCAGGCTGCATCATTTTTAAATATAAATGTGGTTGAGTGACAGGTCGGAAGGCGTCAGGGCGCTATTTTTTCGACCGCACCAATGATATTTTCCAGAGCCGTTGCGGTCATATTGGCATGGCCGTCTGATGCAGATGTAAAGCGCCCCTCTTCCAGAATAAATTCCAGAGCCTTGCGTGCTCGTGACACCCGGCTTTTCATCGTGCCAACGGCGCAATTGGCGATATCTGCTGCTTCCTCGTAAGAATATCCGCCTGCACCAACCAAGATGATCGCTTCCCTCTGGTCGTCTGACAATTCCATCAGCCCACGTTGCAAATCTGCCAGATGCAACGGGTCCTGCTGTGGCGCCGGCGCCGATAATATCCGTTCCGCCACCAGTTCGTCATAATTTGCACTGAATTTTTTCCGACGCATGCTCGAAAAAAACGTGTTCCGTAAGATAACGAAGGTCCATGCGCGCATCGAGGTTCCGGCAATGAAGCGGTCCCGTGCAGCCCATGCCTTCAATAATGTGTCCTGTACAAGATCATCGGCCAAGTCGCGGTCGCCCGACAGACTCCGCCCAAACGCACGCAAATGCGGAATCGCTTCCGCCAATTGCTGCTTGAATTCTGACGGCGATAAAGCCTGATCCTTACTCATGTAGGTCCGGCCCGCTGGAGTCCGAATCGTCATCATCCTCCAGCTGATCCAAAAGCGCCAGCATATCGTCTGGTAGTGGCTCATCCAGAACATTAAGATACATGTTCTTAAGCCCAAGGCCTAATCTCTGTTGCATGTCTTCCTTGCTTTTCACCGGCACGTCCTTTGACTGCTGTTCTTCATCATCGAACTTCAATGAATCAGTTCCATTTTTATCTCGGCTCGCCAAACCATGCCTCGTTTTCATTTGCTTGAACATAGAACACCTGATCGTGGCAAAGGTTGCATATAAATTTTTGCCAAAAATGTCCACTTGCCCGGAACAATCACTCTCAACGTGCGTTAGCCTTATTGAAGAAGCAATTAGACCCGGAGATTTGGCGATGACCAATACACCAGAAAATGAATCCAACCTCAAGATGGAAGGTGAAGGAAGCCGTGAAGGTTCGCGCCGTTTTCAGGAAGCCCAACATGAATTCGCACGGAATGGCGATGTCGAAGGCAAGGCCAGGGAAGCCGCAAAGGCGCTGGATGGTGACGAAGCGGTAGAACTCGAAAAGGCCAGAAAGGCTGCAGCAAACGGCGACGCCGCCTAGGTACTATTAGCCTGGCCCCTTAGATTGGGCCCTGGATAATCATTGCCTTATTGCAGGAATAATCACTGTTCCGGCGTCTTAGCGCCAAGAGAGCGGAAGCTCTGGAACAGGGTCCTTGTTGCGTCGGTAACTGCCGCATCGGCCAGAATTGCCGAAAGTCCCTCCTGGGCCAAGCCTTGCTTGACGGGCAAATATTGGCCGGCCATGTTCCACTGCGAAAATTGCCGGCCGAATGTTTCCTGATGGCCGAGAAGCGTCATGCCGCTATGTCGTTCATCCATCCTGATACGATTTAGAAGCTCGTTCGCTGCGGACCGGTCTCCTTCCAGGCATTGCATGAAATTGAACCCATTGAACACAAGCAACCCGGTGATTCCGAAGCGTTGATTATTGCGCTGGGATGTTGCCATGATCGCCTGGAAATCATCCTGCTCTAGGCCGGGACTGGCAGTACTCACATAAATCATGGAAGTGATGGAGCGGTGGGGCACAGACAACTTTCTTTTGGCGGCGGTTTTCGTAGCCCAACCTATGGTCATAAAGCCATTTAGTCTATTTCGTAACTCCCTACCCTAACATAGGTTAACATGACTGACCATCATTCAACGGGTTGCTGATCGTCCAACAGATCGACCGAGCCTTCATCGGACCGCTCCGATTCCACCAATTTTTCAACATGATCCTCCGGCGATACGTCGAAAGCTTCATTTGCAGGTACTTTCTTAGCTTTCTCGCTGGCCGTATCGCTTGATTCGGGCTTGAGCAGCCCCTCCAAAATTTGCGGTGGCCCGTTGTCGAAACGCAATCGATATATTGGCTCGGGCAAAGCGAAGCCAGATTCCTCCAGAGCATTTTTCGTCACGCGGATCGCCGCGCCCCTTGCTTTGTTGAAATCGCTATCGCGCTGATCGATCCAGCCGTGAAAGGCAATCAGGATGTTGGAATCGCCAACTTCCCTTATCTCAGCTGTTGCTTCGGGATCATTCAGCACAAAATCCTGACTGTTAATTGCCCGCAAGCCGGTTTCAATCGCGGCAGCCGGATCATCATCGGCGTCGACCCCCAGTTCGAAGCTGAACCGGCGCTGCGGATTACGGGAATAGTTCAATATCTCCGCCTTGAAAACGGTGGCATTGGGTATCCGCAGGTGGTTGCCGTCGAGCGTCATCAAAATCGTCGCCCGCGAAGTCAGCCGAACAACCCTGCCCTCCTGCGCGCCGACCAGAACATGATCATTGGCACGAAAGGGCTGGCGGATGCTCAACATGATACTCGACATATAATTGTCGACCGTATCACGCAGCGCGAAGCCAACCGCTAGGCCGATGACACCCGCACCGCCGAGGACAGCACCAAGCAAAGCGGTCGCGTTCAAAATGTCCAGACCGATAAATATGCCGACAAGAATGAATATGACACGAACAGATCCCGCGATCAGCTCGGCGAGAAAAATATTGGGCGTCACGCGTTTCCAGAACCCCATTGATGAGGCGATGAAATGACCCAATAAACCCACGGATATTGCAACCAGAAACGCAATCCCGATGAGCGGAAGTGCCGATAGGAAATTCTGCAAACTCGCACCAAATTTGTCGACAACCGGTTCAACATTTTTACTCACCGACAGATCGCGTTCAAATTGTGTTTCGACCGTGACGACGCCAGCGACGCGCTGCGCAATGGCTTTGGCGCGGTCGGCGGACGCATTGTCGGCGATAGACCCGGACAGGCTTACGACACCCGCATCTACTGCTACACCAACGCCTTCCAGGCCTTTAATCTCCTGAAAAATGCCGCGCAGCCGCGCAGCAATGGCATTGTCATCGCTGACGGTCGCCGCTGGATCGATAGCGGGCTCCGGTTCAGCGACCGGTTCGGACAATGCTACCTGAGCATTGGCCTGATCGCCTATCGCAAGCGGGGAGCCAGGCAAGGAAATGGCGGTGGCCAGAAAAAATATGGTCAGAAGCAAGCGATATAGGGACATAATACTCCGATCAGCGAATTTCGCATACGTCGGATCATAGCAAAAGTTCCTGTCGACGGTAAAAATTTAGTTTGGAACCGACAAGCAATTCCGATGTTGGTTGTTCATATTCAACGAACAACGAGGACGAAATGACAAATAAATCTTCCACGGACATATTGAACGACATTCTGGAAACCTTGATCGACTCTACCCACGGCTATGAAAAAGCTGCAGAGATTGCGGACCGGACGACTTTCAAGAATTTCTTCTCCCGGCGCGCAGCGTCTCGTCGCGCGATGGCCGCTGCCGTTCGCAACGAAATAATAGAGCTCGGTGATACGCCAGAAACTGACGGTACAATCCTGGCATCGGCCCATCGCGTTTTCTTGGGCCTGAGCGCTGCTTTGCAGGATAATGACGAAGCCGCGATTGAAGCTGTCGATACGGGCGAGGAATATCTTCGCATGAAATTCGAAAAAGCGCTCGAAAGCGATGAGCTGTCGCCTTCCGCAAAAACCTTGCTGCGTAACTATCAGGGTGAATTGCGAGCCGATGGTCGACTGATTGATCATCTCGAAGACGCGACTTCCTAAACGCGCATTTGCGACAATATTTAGACAAAGGAACTTATCATGGAATATGGAATTATTGGCCTTCTGATTTTGGCATTGGATATCTGGGCATTGCTTAGCGTATGGGGAAGCGGATCTTCGATGGGTGGCAAGATCATCTGGTCCCTGATCATTCTGATCCTGCCGGTTATCGGACTGCTCCTGTGGTTCTTCGTTGGGCCAAGAGGCTCCGCCCGGGCTATCTAGCCCCACTGGCTACGACCGATAGAAAACCAGCCTAACAGAGCTCTGATACTTGGCCAGCCTTGGTCGGGTATTGGAGCTTTGGTAGTAACGGGGTAGTCGTATATTATTTGAAGCCGCCGGAGAGGCCATCATGGGCACAAAGCCGTCCAACACTGCATTAGCGAACGAACGCACAGACCTTGCAGAAAACCGTACCGAGTGGGCGGAAGACCGCACCATCATGGCTAATGAACGAACCTTTGCCGGATGGATGCGTACCGGCCTGGCGGCTGTCGGAATCGGCCTTGGTTTCAACGCCTTGTTCGGAAAGCTCGAGCCGCTCTGGGTCCCCAAGGCTATCGCAACATTGTTCATGATCATCGGCATTTTCATCTTCTGGGCAGCGCAGCGCAATGGCTGTGCGGTTCAGGACCGCCTTAACTCGCACCATGCCACACCAGTGAAACCCAATAATATGCGCATCATCTCTGGTTTGATGGCCTCGGGTGCGATTGCCCTGATTGTCGCTATTTGGGCGATGAAATTTGGGCGATGAAATTTGGCGGCTGAATTGGCGTCGGATTGCAACCAAATTGGCGCTCATCGGTAAATAATATGAATAGAAAATAGTAAATGAAGGAGAATGACGTGCGTTACATCATCAGAACGATTGCGGCTGGAGCAATTTCGGTTGCTGCCAGAATCATCATCAAGAAAATTCAGGAAAAGAAACCGGCTGAAACGAGCGAAACCACTGCCTAGCGAACAGTTCAGATCAACTTCTCTAGTACCAAATCCAAATGATATTGGCTAAATGATACCGGCAAACACGTCATCGGGTCGCTTCGGGTCGAGGACATCATTGTCCGCCAACCACTCTTCCACGGCACCGATATCAGGCGTTTGATAAGGTCCAAGCGTGCGGCCCTCCTTGGTCAGCGAATCGATAGTGGCAATAAGCGAATGTGTTTCGTCTATTGATCTGCGGACATCACTTTCTTCCTGTCCCAGATGCTCGGCCAGCAGATCGTTCCGTACCCGGGCAATCTGGCCAGAGACGGTCCCGTCGAGAGCCGCCGAAGCGTCAATTGCCACATCGCATTCGCTGTCAAAACCGAGCGAGCGGTTGTTGAAATTAGAGGAGCCGATCCGAAGATACCTGTCGTCCACGATCAGTATCTTTGCGTGAACATAGATGGGTGTACCCGCATCATTAAAAGGATGGAACATGCGAAACCGGTCATATTCGTCGCGTGCCTTGATCGCCTCGAAAAGGCGCGCACGCGTGGAGTCCATCACCTCTGATTCAAGCCAGCCTTCCGCACTTTGCGGATTAACGATTATGACCTCGGGCCCGCCTGGCTCCGATAGCCGGTCGGCGATCGCAGCTGCGACACGGGCCGATGCAAAATATTGGCTTTCCGCATAGATAAATTTTTTCGCATCAGCGATCAGGTCGAGATATAAATTCTCGATTTCGTGGACGCCAATCTGGCCATCCATTTCCGGCAGGGTACGGGCGATGGCGATGGGGCAATTGGTAAAATCGGCATCCAGACCTGCTGGCCAACAATCGGCCTTGGAGGAAACCTCTTTGATCTGCTTGCCACCAGCATCTTGCCAATGTTGTACAGCATATTCGGCCAAAGCAACGGCAATGTCCCCCTGAACAACCATGGCTGCATCGTGCCACGGTCCGGCATCATTATCATCCGGCTGGCGACGATGATCCTGGTTGTCATCGTGTGATCGCGTATCCCAGCGGTTGTTGGTGACATCGATGCCGCTGCAAAATGCGGTATCTTCGTCGATGACAATGACTTTTTGATGATGAGCCGCCCCCACCGGATGGTGTGAATCCAGCTTGAAATGAACTCGCGAATGAAAATACCAGCGGATCAGGGTCATCAGGCCGTTGACCCGCACGAAGGATTTCAGGGCGCCGGTGTCCCAGCGCAAAATATAGATATCAAGATCGGCATTTTTTTTGAGCAACCAGTCGAAATAGTCGCCTATTCGCAAGGGGCCGTCCGGTTGCTCCGCAGTGTCATGCATTTCCACCCGCTCGTCAAAATCCCAGCCCAACAGCATGATCCGCTGCTTTGCTTGGGCAAGAGACTTCCGCACTGCGCGAAAATAATTTTCACCATCTATCAGAACCGCAGATCGGTCTGCATGCTCGACGCGCCAGCAATTTTCCTCGGGCTTGAATATGTTCGGCATAAGCGATCAACCTTTCCGGTGTGATAGAGTTCCCGGGCAGAACCATAATATACCATGATATATGGAACCACTCCGCTTTTGGTGCGTACGGAACGTATGAATAACCAAGTAGATCAGTCACTTGACACCCTTGAAATATTAGTCGCTCAGCTGCGCTCCATGTGGGAGGGTATTGTCAGCCTGTTACCCAATCTGGTTATCTCCGTTCTATTGCTACTGTTAACGTGGATTGTCGCAAGATTCGCCACAAAAATTGCCGATCGCCTGACCGCAAGAACGTCGATGCGACCGTCCTTGCGCGAACTGGTCGACACGCTCGTGAGGATTGCGATCTGGACGGTTGGCTTGCTCATTGCACTGACTATCCTCCTGCCTGATTTAACGCCCGGCAGTCTGATCGCCGGACTCGGAGTAGGCACAGTTGCGATCGGCTTTGCCTTTCAGGATATTTTCGAGAATTTTCTGGCCGGTATATTGATCATGGTGCGCGAAAAAATGCGGATTGGCGACTATATCACCTGTGAAGGGATCGAGGGCAAAGTGGAACAGATTCTGCTGCGAGAAACACATGTCAGAAAGCTGTCGAACGAACTGACGATCGTGCCTAACTCCGTTCTGTTCAAAAATCCGGTCGAGATTTTGACCGACCAGGACCGACGGCGGCATGAAATCGTGGTCGGCGTCGCTTATGATACAAATCTGGAAGAAGCACGCGATGTGATTCGCGCAGCCGTCGAATCATCCGACGCCACAGACGACCGGAGACCGGTCGATATATTTGCCTGTGAATTCAACTCCAGCTCTATCGATTTCAAGCTTCGGTGGTGGTCGGGATCGGCTCAACGCAACATGCATGAAAGCCGTGATCAGGTGATCCGGTCGGTCAAGCGTGCGCTGGACAAAGCGAATATCGAGATTCCCTTTCCCTACGTCACCCACACGTTCAAGGAAGCAATACCCATGGCTTCCTCCAAGGATTGATGATAATTCGATTGCAACCAACCCGATTGAGACGAAAAACCGTCTGCAAATTATAATAGCGGTGCGGTAAGGAGAAAGTTGATGCCTGCTTCCAGGTCGTTTCAGAATCAACTCCAGTCGGTGGATGCTACACTCGATAACGGCACGCATATCTGCTTACGTCGCGTGCGCCATTCCGATCTTGGCCAAATCGAGAAGGGTATTGGCCAATTATCGGATCAGAGCCGCTATTCGCGCTTTTTCTCCGGATCAAAGACTATCCCACCGTCGGTTGTCGAACGTCTGGCCAGCGTCGATGGAATCAATCATCTCGCATGGGGAGTGGTGAATATGGACGAGGCGGATCATCCCGCCGTCGCCGCCGCTCATGTTTTTCGCGAAGCGGAAACCAGTGACACCGGGGAATTCGCGATTGCGGTATTGGACCAATATCACGGGCTGGGCGTAGCAAGGATCTTGATGACTGCGATATTTCTGGACTGCTATTGCGAAGGTCTGCGGCACTTGCGGATCGATATTCTGCGCGACAACAAGAAAGCCTATGGACTGATCCGCTCTGTCGGTGCGACACCTTGCGTATTGGAAGGGTCTGTCGCTCAATATAATCTCGTTATCGAAGACGCAATTTCCGCACTGGAGAAAATGGACAGCCCCACCGCTATCCCAGATATCGTTGCCGCTTTTGCAGCAGACTGAATCGCGGACGATGGCGCAGGATCAGATTTACCTGAAATATTGAAATTTGTGGAACCAACCGCTTACCGTCGCGTAATATAGTATAATCAATGGGCGATGTCCGAATTCACCTTCGACCCAAAGGTTTGCGCCGGAAAACGCGATCGCGACGAGTAGAGTATGTCGCCGGTCCCGTTTTCCGGTCCATCGTATTCAGATCTGCGGCTGCTTTTCAGTGCTGGCCTTATGCTTGGCAGCTGTCGATGACCTTCTGCGATCTCGCCTTCAGATCTTTTATATCGGGCTTGTGCACGATAGTATCGAGAGCTCTTGCCAGAGCATTGCTGGATGCTTCAGATGCTGCCGTAGAGAATATGTCCGGCCATGACTGGGTCAGCGCCAGCAGGCATAGTTGGATGCGCTGCTGCACTTCTACCATTCCGGCTCCATCCCGAGCGATTTTCGCAAAAAAATCGGTGAACAGGTCTTTTGTTTCTATCGCCGGCCCATGCACTCTGGAATATTGAGCTTCTTGTGGAGTCGCACAAGCTTCTGCGAAGACCTCGAAACAGCGCAGACCGCTGTCCAGCACTGAAATGGCTGTGCCCGGATCATTGATGGCCGGAGACAATGCCCGGGAAGCGATTTCGGAAAGAACCACCAGTCCGAATCGAGGATCCTGGTCAAAGCTGCGATCATGTTCGACCAGAATAGCGTCTCGGAACGGCTGCGGGTCAGCTTTATTCGCGTCGTCACCGGACAGATAGAGCAAGGGTCGAGCCGGATATACCAACTTTCCCGGATGAATTGCGAGATAGGCTGTGACACCATATTTTTCGGCGGCCTCTTCCAGCACATCCATATCTATAGAAGTAACCACACCGCTGGGAATGTCGCAGCCAATGGGAACCGCGTCCTGTGGTATTTCGACCGGGGCCTGTGCGTTCAGAAAAGGGTGCTGTCCATGCCAGCGCAGCGCCTTTGAGGTCGCCTGCTCCACTCGTTCGATAAGATCGTTCATCCTGCCAAATGTCGACAGCTGCTGAATCCAGTTTATCAATGTCCCGGTGATCAGGACGATCACGATGATCGTGGCAAAGAACAGGATGATGCGGCCGCGATCATCATAATAGCCAGCCGACAGTCCGATAATGCCGACGATGCTGAACAGAAAAGTGCCGAGGAAAGTCGACAAGGCATTTTGCGACCGGTCGTCAGCAAGCATCAACGCGATGGTTCTGGGAGTGGCCGTGCTGGTCGCCGAACCATAAGCCGACACCATGATCGACACGGAAAAGGCGATGACCGCCAGCATGCTCGATGCCAGGATCGTCAATATATCTCCGACCGACCCACTGGCAATCTCGAGATCCGCTTCATAAGGGATCAAGGGCCCTATCCATTCCGCCGCCGCTGCTGCGGCAATCGCGCCCACACTAAAAAGCATTGCCCGGAACCAGATTTTTTCTGGCAACCGCGACACATATTTTCTCAATGCCAATATCATGTACCGCGCTTTCTCAGCTGTATGTTTGTGCATCGCTCGGCAAGCCGTAATTTCTGGCGCCCTGTCAGCAGCCCATTTCCAATTCTGATCATTGATTGACGTTAGCGAGTTTCTTACGCCCCTGCCAGTGCGGTTTCCTGCATCATGACTGCCGAAAGCACGACGAAAGACTTGATAAGGAAAAGCCGAAATGACAGATATTTCCTTTGATTTGACATGAATCGGCATTAGGCAACGACGACATTGATTACGCTATCAATATGAAACGATTGGAAAGAATATGGTTCGCATGAAGACGGTGGCGGCTGTGGTCGCCTTGTCAGTTTTGGCTGCAGGTTGTTCGCGCGGTGAAGCGGAATCCAGTGAACCGGTACCAAGCGCAGCCGAAGCGGCCACTCAGGAAGCCGCGCCGCCTCCGGGTCCACCAGCCGCAGATGATGTCACAACATTGGACGGCGTTACCTATGCGAGCCTGACCGGTGATGCCGCCTCTGGAAAATCCGCCTTCATGCAGTGCCGCACCTGCCATGTGGTCGATCCCGGCATGAACCGGGTCGGCCCATCACTCGCGAATATCATCGGCCGTGAAGCTGGCTCTGTTTCAGGCTTCCGATATAGCGATGCCAATGCCAATAGTGGCATCACCTGGACCGAAGAAAAATTATTCCAGTTTCTGGAGAAGCCCCAGCGGGTGATCCCCAAAACCAAAATGATTTTTGCTGGCATGCCGGACGTGCAAAAGCGCGCAGATGTGATAGCCTATCTTAAAAATCCGAGCTGACTTGAAAAAGGCTCGGATAGCCCAGCCGCTGAACCGCCGGTGCGCTTGAATGTCGAATTGATCAGGCTTTCCAGCATCCGGCGAGATGGTCGTCGGTCATCCCGATGGCCTGCATATAAGCGTAGACGATGGTGCTGCCAACAAAGCTCATGCCGCGTTTTTTGAGTGATTTTGAGATCATATCGCTGATCGGCGATGTGCTCGCCATTTCCGAAAAATGCTTGGGCCGATTGACCGGTGCCGGTCCATCCAGATGGTTCCAGAGCCAGGCGTCGAAACTGCCTGATTCCTTTTGAATTTCGAGGAAAACCAGAGCATTTTTGCGGACCGAATAAATTTTGAGCCGGTTGCGAATGATTCCGGCATCGACGCGCAGTGCTTCCAGTTCGTCATCGCCCATTGCGGCGCAATGCTCGACATCAAAATCGTGAAAAGCCCGACGGTAGCCATCGCGTTTGCGCAATACTGTCTCCCAGCTCAAACCAGCCTGAGCGCCTTCAAGGATCAGATTTTCAAACAGCAGCCGGTCGTCATGAACCGGCGCACCCCATTCCCGGTCATGATAATCGCCGTAAAATTCCTTGCCCGCCTGGCCGCCGAAGCACCGGTGCTTTCCGTCCGTTCCTATCACTGTCATGAGACAGGATTAGCCGCACAGGCTCTTTGCGACAAATCTATTCGGCGGGCTGTATTTCGGGCGCATGAGTCTGATCCGGGGTCCACCAGCCGATCCGCCGCTTGATCCAGTTGAGCAGCCGCGGGATCGGTGCGTTGCGGTCCATCCATTCGGCATAATCCTTATAGGCAGGATCACTGAGCAGATGCTTTTCTTCGGTTTTGGCACGCCAATAATAGACCCCGCTGACTGCCGCCATCAATACGGTATTGCGAACAAAATCGGTCAAGCTGCCCGAGGTTACCAGAAACGGCATGCTCGCTAGCCACCAATAAGCATTTTTCGCGACATAGGCCGGATGCTTGGTCCAGCTATAGGGGCCATGGGTCAATATCCCGCGATGGGTGAGATTGGAAAAGCGCAGACCAAAGGCGACCGTCGCCCATGCATAAAGCCCGGTGAGAAAAACCAATATCCCGCCCCAGATCCAGAGGATGGTCGAATGGCCTTCGAGCCAATAGGCCCAGTCGGCGGTGTTGACGTGATAGTTGAGCGGGCCGTTTTCGCCCATCAAAATGAAAGGCGGATAGCACATCAGGGCAGCAACCCAGCCTGCGAGATAAGGATTTGCCGTACGAATATGGGCATCAAGCGGCTTCATCGTCAGCAGATAGCCAACCGTCGCAAACTGGACGTCGACCACGAACATCGCGATAATCAGCCAATTTGCGATTGCCACCGGATCGCCCGCGATTTCATTGATATCGAGCCTGACAAGATCTCCAAAGCCGCCAGGAACAATCGAGATCATGAAGGCGAGGAAAAAGCCTTTGACTGCCCAGGCGCGGAGGTGATGAAAAATCTGATCGCGATCAAAATCGCTCTTCCTGCCGGTCAGCAGCTGGCCGAAATGCCAGGCACCGTCCCGCGGTTCGACAATATACCGGTCCAGCAACAGGACATAGGGGATGGAAAGCACGAAAAGCCAGGGCGCGGCTGTTTCCATCATCTGCATCGAAAATTGATATTGTCCCGTCCAATACCAGCGGCCGATACAATAGATTGTCGCGATTATGCCCCAGGTTGCCCAGAGGCCGGCCAGCTTCACCAGACTGATGTCGAATGTCTCGCTAAGTGGCTTGGGATCGTGCCAGGCGATCCCGGTAGAGGGTCGCAAATGGACCTTGTCCATCAACAGCGACCAGATCACCATCGGTACAGCACAGGCGACACCGGCGGCGAGCGCGGAATAGGGCCCGTCCATGCCATATTGCCGGGCTATGAGGACCCAGCATGCCAATCCAATGAGCCCAGCCAAGCCTACACCATGGGAAACCGCTGACCGGGGGCGCGGATCATCATTCCTGAATTTTCGTCCAAACATGCGCCTCCATTAGCCAATAATGGTAAGCAAGCAGTGAACATGGCGATTCTAGGCGAAAAACCCACGGATTAGCCTAGGAAAATCGCCACGCTTCCTCTATATCTGCCTGTAAAGGTGGATAGAAATAATTTGATGGTAAAACACGGGAATCTCATGAAAAATATTGGTCTTTCGCTCTCGGTCGCAATATTGACGGTTGCTTGCAGCCAAGGCGACGATGCACAGGCAACGGGCAGCACATCCGAAGAGGTGCAGACGCTAACCGATATTTCTCCGGTAGATCGCAAACCGTTCGATGTAACAGAAATTGCCGATTTTGATGAACCTTGGGCGATGACTTTCCTGCCCGATGGCCGGATATTGGTCAGCGAAAAGGCGGGGAAGTTGCAACTGGTCGATGCCAAGGGGCAGAAAACTGAAATCAGTGGCGTGCCCGAAGTTGACTATGGTGGTCAGGGTGGCTTTGGCGACATCGTGCTCGCTCCCGATTTTGCGACCAGCAATATGGTCTATTTGAGCTGGGTCGAAGCCGGCGACGAAGACACTCGCGGTGCTGTGGTTGGCCGCGCCAAGCTTGTTCTGGCGGGTCAGAAGCCGGCGTTGAAAAACCTTAAAACAATCTGGACGCAAAATCCGAAAGTCAGCGGGCGAGGGCATTTTTCTCATCGCATCGCTTTTTCACCCGATGGAGAATATCTCTTCATTGGTTCCGGTGAGCGGCAGAAATTTGATCCGGCCCAGGATATGACTGCCAATCTCGGCAAGATCATCCGGATCTATCCCGATGGCACTATTCCAAAAGACAATCCCTTTGTGGATCAGGAAGGTGCGCTTCCCGAGATCTGGTCGCTGGGCCACCGGAATATATTGGGCCTCGCTTTTGACAAAGAGGGACGGCTTTGGAATCAGGAAATGGGGCCGAAAGCCGGCGATGAACTCAACCTCGTCCAGCGCGGTGCCAATTATGGCTATCCGATCGTGTCGGAAGGCGATCATTATGATGGCAAGAAAATTCCCAACCATGACACCCGGCCGGAATTCAAGGCCCCAAAAACATTTTGGGTGCCGACGATTGCGCCTAGCGGGCTGATCTTTTATTCCGGCGAATTATTTCCCGCATGGCAGGGCAGCGCCTTTATCGGCGGCCTAGCCAGTAAGGCACTGATTCGCGTTAGCTTCGAAGGGGATAGCGCCAAGGAGGCTGATCGCTTCCTGATGGGCGCTCGAATCCGCGAAGTGGAACAGGGTCCCGACGGCGCCATCTATGTGCTGGAAGATGGTGAAGGCGGCCGATTGCTCAAACTGACTCCGACCGGCTGATCCTCCTGCTGCCATAAATCTATTGCGAAGCGGCGGTAGTCGTTCCGGACAAGTCGCTCAAAAACCTGCGAACACGCTTCGCATTGGCGCCGATATCATGCACGCCGACGCGGCTGACCGAACGCATGTCGATGATGCTGGCAGCGCCATTTTCTGCTGATCGGGCGCGAATGACGATATCATCCTTGAACCGGAACAGCGAGATCGTGTCGGTTGCTTCCAGATTGCCCGAAGCCGGGTCGACGCTGACGACTTTCCAGCCGCGATCTTCTGCCAGCCTTTTGGCTTTTTCGATCACCACAGCGACTGGTTGGTCAATGCGAACGGAACGAATGTCCGGATAGGCATCCTGATGCGCTGTCGCCCAGCGCTGGCGGGGATTCATGCCGCGCATGTCACTGTCATCAGCGCCCGGTATATTGTCCCAATTGTCGGCGCGGAGAGTCAGAGCGGTGAACTCCGGCGGATCGGCAAGATCGGTGGTAATGTCATGAATGGCGGGGAGCGTAAGGATCGCTGCAACATAAGGTATCCAAAATCCCAGAAAACCGAGCGTTGCGATCATTCCCAATCCCAATAATGGCCAGCGCGTCTTGCGGCCTTTGCGCCGATTCAGCACGATAAAAATGATTGCCAGAAGCAGTGTGAGTACGGCTGTCAGAACGATCCACGGTGTCGCTGCCAGACCGGCTTGCCAGCCCCAGAGACCAATGCCGCTGCCCGCAGCAGACACGACGAATGCCAGAGGAGCGCCCACGCCGAGTAGCAGGATGAGCCAGCCTTTGGGATCGCGGCGCAGCGAACCAAATCTGGCAGGCTTCGCCGGTGCGGCGTCTGATGGCATTTCCCCATTGAGTGGTTCGGTTGGCTTATTCTGGTCCATCACGCGCAAACTCCCTTAACAGATCAATCTTTTAGCTGTCGCTTAGCGATCATGCAATTGCAACCTATGCGGCTCGACATTTGCCCCAAAGCGGAGTAGCGCGCGCTTTTCCTGATATATGAGACCAACGACTTGACCAGCATCATCCCACTCGTCGAAATCGATCCGCAACTTGTCGAGGCCCTGCTTGACTCTGCCTTTGGCCACGACCGTCATGACCGCACCGCCTATAAGTTGCGCGACGGTATGGACATGCTCGAGGGCCTTTCGCTTGCCGCGGTGGATGAGGAAAAGCACGAATTGCTCGGATCGATTCAATGCTGGCCGATCGCCCTGACCGATGAACAAGGCCAGAAACACCCAATGATCATGGTCGGTCCGGTGGCGGTTTATCCCGATTTTCAGCGCGAGGGCATTGGCCGGGCAATGATGGCAGCCTTGCTGAAGGAAATTCAGCCCGATGACCCGCTACCACTGGTGATGATTGGCGACCCGGAATATTATGAGCGATTCTTCGGATTCACAGCCGAAGGCACCAGCGGATGGACGCTGCCGGGGCCATGGGAACCATCGCGGTTGCTGGTCCGCGCCAACCCGGCACAGACATTGCCCAAGACCGGCACACTAGGTCCCTGGACGCGATAACGAGTCTAAGGCTTTACAGAAATGGCGCCGGGCAATAGTCCGGTTACATGCCCTACACGCCACCACCCGAACTTGCCTCGCTCTCCATCGCTGAAATTGCGGAATTGGCCGAGGCGCAAAAACTGCCTCCTGTCGATCAATGGGACCCTCAGGAGACCGGCGACAGCGAGATGCGCATCGCAGCGGACGGGACCTGGTATCATCAGGGCGATCCGATCAGGCGGCCCGCCATGGTGCGCGCCTTTTCCAGTATTTTGCGGCGGGAACCCGATGATAGCTATGCGCTGGTCACACCCTATCAGAAGCTGAGCATCATCGTCGACGATGTGCCGTTCGTCGCGGTCGAACTGGAGAGCGAAGGCAGCGGTGCCGATCGGACGCTCGCCTTCCGGCTCAACACCGACCATCTGGTGATTGCCGGGACCGATCATCCCCTTCGATTTGGCGCGGACAAGCCGCAACCCTATCTGCAGGTGCGCAATGGGCTGGAAGCGGTACTGGCGCGACCGGTCTATTATGAGCTCGCGGAACTGGCGCTGGTAGAGGAAGCTGATCCCGTCGGCATCTGGTCAGCTGGAATTTTCTTCCCGATGACGGCAGGCCAATGACCCTGCGCGATCGGCTGGAAAGGGCGCTGGCGAAAGGACATGAAAATGACCTCGACCATCTGCTCTATAATGAACGCGATCATATCGATGATCTCATGGCTTTGCGCGATGCGGCAGTGCTGATAGCGGTGACCGATCGCCCCGATCCGGGCGTAATTTTTGTCCAGCGCCCCCAGCATATGCGCAACCATCCGGGCCAGGTTGCCTTCCCTGGCGGCAAGATCGACCCAGGCGACCGCGATCCGATCGATGCCGCACTGCGCGAAGCGCACGAGGAAGTCGCGCTGGATCGCAGCCATGTCGATATCATCGGCCTGACCGACAGTTTTCAATCGGGCAGCGGTTATAATATTCAGCCGATACTAAGCGTCATCCCGCCCGACCTGCCCTTTGTCGCAGATCCTGGCGAGGTCGAAAGCTGGTTCGAAGCACCGCTCGAATTCCTGCTCGACCCCAAAAACCGCACCACTCATGAAGGCACTTGGAACGGACGCAAGCGCCATTATTATGAAATCTACTGGCAGGATTATCGTATCTGGGGGATTACCGCAGGAATATTGAACAATCTGGGCAAAAGGCTGGACTGGTGATCATGAAAATGCCTCCGGCAGAATGGACAGAAAGACGGGGCCTCGCAGCTTTGATCGCGGCGCTGGATGGCAAGGCCTGCTTTGTTGGCGGCGCCGTGCGCGATACTTTGCTGGGCCTTGACGTAAAAGATGTGGATATCGCCACACCATTATTGCCAGAGGACGTGATGGAACGGCTCACAGCCGTATCAATCAAGGTCGTGCCTACCGGCATCGCGCATGGCACCATTACCGCCGTACTGCCCGACGGACCAGTGGAGATTACAACATTACGCCGCGATGTATCCACCGATGGGCGGCGAGCGACTGTGGCGTTCAGTGATGATTGGAAGGAAGATGCGGCCCGCAGGGATTTCACGATCAATGCACTTTTTGCCGATCCCCATACGCTGGAAGTTTTTGACTATTTCGGCGGCCTTGAAGATCTAAAGAAGCTCCGGATCCGCTTCATAGGTTCCGCTGCGCTCCGGATTGCCGAAGATCATCTGAGAATCATGCGTTACTTCCGTTTTCTGGCGCGCTTTGGCCAGCAGCAGGTTGAAAACGAAGCTTTCGATGCCTGCACCGCTGCGGCAGCGAAACTGGAAACGCTTTCCCGCGAACGGGTGGCCGATGAGCTGTTGAAACTGCTTGCCACCGCAGACCCGCGATTTGCCGTAAGCCAGATGCTGGATGCCGGCATTTTTGGACATATCATCGAGGAAATCGATAAGAACGCAGACGATATATTCAGCCAGCTGGTCGAACGCGAGCAGCGGCTGCAGGTGGAGCCCAGAGCTATCCGGCGATTGGTTGCCTTGCTTCCCAAAGAAGCGGACAAAGCGAGCCATATTGCCAAGAGCCTGAAGCTGTCCAAAAAACAGCAGAAAGCGATTGGCGAGCGACTTTTTACCGGAATTGGCGGGAACACCGAAGATCAAGAGGCAATTCTTACGGATATCCGCGCCTTTGCCTATCGCACCAGCATAGACACAGCGCGCGATGCCGCGCTTCTGTTCGCAGACGATAGTGCCCTGCCTGCCATACTGGCACAGCTCCAAAGCTGGCAGCCGCCGGTTTTTCCGCTGACCGGTGGTTATTTAATCGAACAGGGCTTGAAGCCGGGCCCAATTGTCGCAAGGACTTTAACGAAAATCGAGGCGGCGTGGATTGCGCAGGGGTTCCCCGATGAGCAGTGGGTCCGGAAATTTATCGATGAACAGGATTTGACGCTTCTGACGTGAACCGCAACATCGGTGGTGACAGGATTGATATTTACGGTGGGGAATTTATTCCCAATAGATACCGAAACAGGAGAGACGGAAAATGACAGGCAATGTAGAGAAAAAGGAACTGGTCGAGTTGATCGCATCCCCTCGCAGCGACGAACCCACTCATTGCACCGCTGCCGACTATGACCGGCTCTATCAGGAAAGCATCAGTGATCCGGATGGCTTCTGGTCTCGCCAGGCCGAGCGGCTGGACTGGGAAAAAGCACCCGGCACAATAGCCAACTGGTCCTTCGATCCGGTCTCGATCAAATGGTATGAAGATGGCGTGTTGAACATCTGCCACAACGCAGTCGACCGCCATGTTGCTGCTGGCAAAGGCGAAGTCACCGCACTGATTTTCGAACCCGATGATCCCAAGTCGCCCGGCCGCACAATCACTTATGCCGAACTGCAGGCAGAAGTCATCAAAATGGCCAATAGCCTTAAGAAACTGGGCGTCCAAAAGGGCGACCGGGTCACCATCTACATGCCGATGATCCCCGAAGGGGCAATTGCCATGCTCGCATGCGCCCGTATCGGCGCAATCCACAGCGTGGTCTTTGGCGGCTTTTCGCCCGATGCACTGGCCGGCCGGATCGAGGATTGCGACAGCAAGTTCTTGATCTGTGCGGATGGTGGACGGCGCGGCGGCAAATCGGTTCCGCTCAAGACCAATGTCGATGAAGCGCTCACCCGCGATGGCACGGACGTCACAGCGGTGCTGGTGATCAATCATACCGACACAGCAGTCGACATGACCGAAGGCCGCGATCACTGGTATCATGAAGTTTCGGCCGACGTACCAGCCGACTGCCCCTGTGAGCCAATGAACGCAGAAGATCCCCTCTTCATCCTCTATACGTCCGGCTCGACCGGCAAACCCAAGGGCGTGCTACACACAACCGGGGGCTATGCGGTCTGGGTTGCCACGACTTTCCATTATGCATTCGACTATCAGCCCGGCGAGGTTTTCTGGTGCTCGGCCGATATCGGCTGGGTCACCGGGCACAGCTATATCGTCTATGGCCCGCTGATCAACGGTGCCACCGAGATGATGTTCGAGGGCATCCCCAACTATCCTGATCATGGCCGTTTCTGGGAAATAGTCGCCAAGCATAAGGTCAATATCTTCTACACCGCCCCGACCGCCATCCGCGCCCTGATGCGCGAGGGGGACGGGCCGGTAAAAGCCCATGACCGCTCCTCGATCCGTCTGCTCGGCACCGTCGGCGAACCGATCAATCCGGAAGCCTGGCGCTGGTATTATGACGTAGTTGGCGAAGGCAAGTCCCCGATAATTGACACCTGGTGGCAGACCGAAACCGGCGGCATAATGATCACCACCCTGCCCGGCGCGCATGGCATGAAGCCGG
>TARA_R110000824_G_scaffold71001_5_pt1 | contig 29397 bp, 50 predicted proteins | sample TARA_R110000824 | Tara Oceans TARA_R110000824 (sample SAMEA4397747) | marine metagenome | biome: Polar Biome; feature: [MES] marine water layer (ENVO:01000295) within the mesopelagic zone...; material: water (ENVO:00002006), including particulate matter (ENVO:01000060) such as......
ATACATTTCACAAGGATCGATCTCCTCTCCGTCGATTTTAAGATCGTCGGCGCTATCCAGCTTATCCATAAAGCTCTCAATCGCCATGATAGGAGGATAACCATCGTACCACTTAATGCCCGACCAATGGAACATAATCGCGCCATCGCGATCTGCGCGAGAGTCGGCATGCTCGTGGCACAACTCATATGCCTCCGGACAACTGGTAAAGAGGTGCATTAGTAACCCTTCCACTCGTTTGTCTACCACCAAAACTACTTCTGAACGATAACCCATTTGCTCTCTCCCTTCTTTGAGCTTATGATATATTATACAATATATTTGATGGAAAGTCAAGCTGGTTAGGTCAAGAGAATGTCAAGCCTCTTCTTGCGAGCTAACTAACTTGACACTGCGCCGGTGAACTTTGGTAAGTGTCTCCATTGTCTCGATGATTCGCACGTCCACAGCGCCCCCATAGGTGCCTGCAAGGTGTCCCATGCCGTGTTCCATCATTTCATAGTCTTGGCCATCGAGGAACCGCGCTGTGTATTCGTCACGCATCACCGTGGCCAGCGGTTGGCCTTTGCGTCTGATCAACCTGACTAAATCACCCTTCTTATACACTCTTCGCCTCCTCTGGGCTGGATAGGATCTCGAAACGCTCTAAAGCAAAATGTGACATAGAGGTGGGAAAGCCGCCATGGACCGGTAGCGGATCAAACCACCTAACGGCGAGGCGCGGCTTTCCATCGCTGCGTGCAACTGGGGTAAAGTGAGTGATGTAGCCGACGTGACCGACAAAGTTTTGATAACTCTCGTCTTCTGGCAAGCCGATATATTTGATAACTGAACCGATCATGATAATAGTATACTCCAAATAAATAGAAAAGTCAATGGTTTCTTGTCAAAGGAATGTCAAGAAGGTGCCGACCATACCATGCGGATTTGATCGCGGCCGACGAAGCCAAAGGTTTGTTTGCCGTCGCTGATGTTATAACACACACCATTAGATCGCGGAATGGTGCTGATAATAATGCCGCGCCGATACTTGGTGAAGCTGCGCGTGGAAGGGTGGTAGGTAAAAAAGGTAACTAAATCACCGACTTTCATTGATCACTCTCACTCTTTCTTTCATAAGTATTCGACTTTTACTGCCGTATCTCACACGAATATGTTTGCCATCAAGAAAAACACCAGTTATTAACATAGGTATCGGTTTAAGCGCCAAGTAGCGCGCATGCCGTGGGGTTACTAAATCACCGACCTTCACTGATCACCTCAAGTTTAGATATATGGCATGGGTTTTGGGAGGTTGGCCACCGAACAACAACATAGCCATTTGCGGAATCGTACCAAGCAACAACTATTCCAATGCCATGGAACAGGGCGCGGTGTTTGACTAAATCACCGACTTTCATTTTTCACTTTCTCCCTTACATATTTAGTGTGTGTGCGTTCTTCGAGTCGATAATCTTTCACGCTCACATAGTAGTACGATGCGTCTTCAATGATCCCCTCGGTGGGGTGGGCAAGTTTAAGTACGGGATAATCTACATCGGCCCAGCCCATTTCAGCACCTTCGGGTTTGCCAAAATACGGACCTTCGTAAATGTCGAGAATGGTACACCATCCCCCGGGCGTTCTTGATTGCCACACCAAATCACCGATTTCCATTTATTATCTCGCATTGCCAGGAGGTCCAGCCTACCTCTTTGCCGTTACACAACACAATAATATCGTGCCATTGTTCGTCAGGGCCACGTGGCCTTTGTCTGCTCCCCAACCCCCTGATAAGAAGCCCCACAAATGATTCGCCTGTGACGTGATCCTCCCATCTTAATAAATCACCCGGCTTCACTGATCACCTCACATTCTTGTTGGATATACTTCTTTGCAAAGGCGATGGCTGTGCCATGCGCGAAACAAAAAACTTTGTAAGGTTTCTTTCTTCTCAAGTCTCCAACTTCCACAATAACGCCACATGGGTCTGTGGGGTATGCTTTCTCTTTTATTAAATCACCGACTTTCACTGATCACCTCCAGCCATTTTTTAGGTTCCCAGGCTTTTTCTTGGTAATCAAACCAGAACACACATATGCGGCTTGAGTTAGACGTTGCAACTACGACCCCGAACTCGGGCTTGTCTTCGCGGCTTTTTCCGGCGGGCATAATCACCAAATCACCTGGCTTCATTGACCACCTCTAACGTATGGCCACGTACATATACCCCGTTTTCCAAAATATACCACGTTCCCCCGCCCATTGCGCCGCATTGAACTTTAACAACGACGTACGTGCGGGAGTCGGGATACCTTCTTACTAAATCGCCTGGTTTGATCTGAATCATGAAGTAATAATACCACCGATCAAGCTGGAAGTCAATCTCTTTCTTGTCAAGAGAATGTCAGGGAAGTTTTCTATCGATCAACGGGAGATATGGGCAAGGGCATGCCTCCGCTTTAAGGTCAAGAGCAAAGGCTTCGAGATCCCAACACTCCGCATTGTCGAGCGAGTGATACACGTCAAGCTCATACTCGTCAATGATATAAAGATTAGGAGGCAGATATTCCCATGCCCACTCTTCGTTGGTCATTCGTATGTCGCCCTCGCGGAAAGAATATACCATTTGAGTACATGCGGAATCATCACAGTGGACAAGATTGAAACACTTGTCGGTCATATATTTATCCAGTAAAAGGTTTGTTCCCGAAAAGTCTTCCACGCTTGTGCCCGGGTTGCAGTCTCGATTGCTGCATGCGCCCAGACACAAGAGAGAAGCCAGCACCATGGCTTTCATTATACGTCACCTCGACTGTCAAATAGCTCATCTATGGAACCCGTAAAGCTATGCGGTGCCATTTCGCGCAGATTTTCTCGGGTTCGACGTGCCATAATACGATTCGCGCTTTGGCCACCGCACTCCAGGCAAGTTGAATAGCCCAACTCCTTGCGTTTATAGTTATATTCTTCGCCGCAGTTGGTACACTCGGCATATTTAATGTTTACTTTCATAATACTCTCCTTCTTTGTTGTAATAATGATAGCGTCTTCTCAAATTGAAAAGGTTTGTTTCCATTTCGGTGCCCTCGCACCCCGCGCGTTCCTGGCCCCGGAAACGTTTTTGGTAATGGCGATAGGGATAAGGAATGTCTGTTAGCCAGCGTATGCGCCATGTCCACGAGCCATGTCTTTCGTAGCGTTCCATCAAGATTCCTTGGTGGCCCGGATGATCGTGGTATTTGCTCGTAATGACTAAATCGCCGGCGCGAAACTTATAGCCCATCGTATTCCCACTGTGCATGGGCGCGGCGCGTTCCGGTCCCAAAGTCTTTTTTGTATCTAATCAAATCACCGGCCTTCACTGATTACCTCCATCTTTATTCCTCTCACCCATACCCGACTCACCCCAACCATTAGCGGTAAAACAAAATACCAATCGTCTGCTGTCCCCTCTCGATAAGGATCGGGATAAGCAGGTTCTAACTTCTCGATGAGGCACATGTGCTTCATACCAAAAACCTCTACCCATACTAAATCCCCCCGTTTCACTTTTCTGTCCCTAACCACTCAAAATCACTTCCTAACCATTCTTCGGGGGGTTCACCACACGGAAACTTTACAATGATTGTTTCTTGTTGGTACTTCGACCGTGGGGCTATTCTAACAACGATTCCAACTTTGAAGATATAGTCACTATAGCCACCGTGATTGATGTGGTTTTTGGCCACCTCACGGTCCATGACTACTAAATCTCCTACTTGAAATCGCATGTACTGCGCCTTTGCGTGAGTGTGAAAAGGAAAAATTTACCGCGAAGTTTTAACGGCAAACCCCCCATGTGGTGGGCCCTGTAGGGCTTGAACCTACGACCCTCGCGTTATGAGCGCGGTGCTCTAACCAACTGAGCTAAGGGCCCGTTTATAATGGTAGACCGAGCGGGATTTGAACCCGCGACAAATCGCATATAAGACGACTGCTCTCACCCCTGAGCTACCGGTCACTAATGCTATTCTGTGGCCATAGCAAAGCCGACAATGGCAGTAAAAACTGCCAACAATACAAAACCTGTAACTGTCATTTTATCCTCCTCTTTGTTGAATGTGGCACCCCAAGCAGGATTTGAACCTGCGACCCTCGGTTTAGAAGACCGATGCTCTATCCGCTGAGCTATTGGGGCTGATTACCTACCATTATAACAGAATCGTATGCGTCTGTCAAGCCCCCATTCTTATTAAATATGACGGCATGATGGCCCGGCACCAAAGCTAAAATACGATGTGTTGCGGAACGCTGCGCGATCTGCACCCATGCTGCTTTGCGTTCATTAACCGCAATCTCTTGCGAATAAAAAGGTTCGTTTGTGACCGTATCCAGCCAAATCACTGTATAACACATATTTCCCGCTCCTCTTATGTTGGCTCAATGAGCCACAAAGGACAAACTACTCGTTTACCTTCGTAATCATCTTTCTTTTTAGGGACACTAACCCAGCCCTCTGGTGTTTCCACCACACATTTATCCCCTTCGCACCTGTCAATAATACATGCTGGCTTTTCGGGAATATTAAAAGCCATAAGCATAAGCAAAAATATCATCATCTCTTCTTTTCTCTCTTTTTGTGTAAAATGGTGGGGCCAGTGGGGATCGAACCCACGACTCTCGGATTAAAAGTCCGGTGCTCTGCCAACTGAGCTATGGCCCCTCAAGTCCCCCCGACACCAACTTTCGATGGGTTCGCGACTACAAACGTACTACGATCTTCGACCTCCGCTAAGGCTTCCAGCCACAGTGATCTAACTGCCTCGCTACCATACAGTGATGGCCTGCACCAATTGATCGCTTTCCACGGCGACCGTCGAACGGGGAACAGGAAAATGGTAGCTCCGATGGGACTCGAACCCATAAACCCATTTCGGGTGCGAGATTTTAAGTCTCGTGTGTATGCCAATTCCACCACGGAGCCATTCCTTAATTGTTATACTAATATACCATCTACGGCACCAAAAGTCAACAACTATTTTGTCAACGAAATGTCAAGACTCTTTTCCTTTTCGCAAAACTTCCATCTCCCAGGTTGCAAACTGCCGCATGCAACCATCGGTGCACAGCACCTCATATATAATATCGCGGTCAAAAAACACCACAGTGTACTCCTTAATCTTCACAACCACCCCAATGAAAAACAAGTCTTCATGGGTGTCCTGTAAGTGTGAAGGGTAATAAAGATATTCAAAATCGTACTTACAGAGTACGAGGTCTCCTAAGTCATACTTATGTTTATTACCCACATCCTAAGTATGTTGCTCATTCTAGTTTTTTGAGCCATTCCACAGGATACCATCCTGAATTGTGCCTAATGGATATTTTTTCGTATTCCGAAGGCTGCTTAAACCACCGCACATATGCAAAGGAAACCTTTGGTCCTCCCTTGGTTAATGGCTTCTGTGGACGATATGAATGAAACGAGTTGTATCTCAAAAATGTTTCGGCCATCTCAGTCGGCAGTCCACATTCTTCAATGAAAGTATCACATCCCGCATTTCGTTGTTGAAACGTGTGGCCATTCTCTCGCGTTTTATATAAAGAGCAGAGTGCCTCTGGGTTTTTCATCTCCTTTACTATATCCTTTATCTCTACAGTAATAAGGCCCATGCCCGGGCGCTTTCGTCTAAAGAGCTTTACTAAATCTCCAATTTGTACAGTTTTCATTTTAATCCTTTTTCTTAATAATTGCATCAATTTGGCCCGGGGGCACTTTTAATATTATGTGCCGCCAGCCCATCCATTTAGCACAGTGTAGGGCCTGTTTAATATAAGGAGATAGACGATCACTAATAACCTCCACCTCAATATATAGAACAATGTGCTTTCCCCCATCATCCGATTCAAAGCGTACAGCGTGAACAAGGTCACATACGCCCCTAACGTGTTTTTCTAATTCTCGTTTCGCCTCCTCCTCTGAAGCCTTTTCACCACTAAAAAATGTATGTGCCATTAGTCTATTCTCCGCTTAAAATCTCAAACTGATCGTGTAACATGTTGAGCAAATTCCAACTGCCATCCTGAAAATTAAACACGACCACAACACCAGAATCTGATTCAGAAACCTCCAAAACTATCCCATAAGTATATATGGGGCCGCGAGGCATTACGCCATACGATGTGGGGGAGGCTGCATAATATTCATAATCAATTATCCATCTAACTAATTGTCCTCTCTTTAGTTTTGATCCCACACCCTAACTATGAGATCAAATCAATAAATAGAGTATAGCAAATTCGGGAGCGACTGTCAAGTACTATTCTCGTAATTTTGTCTTAACTATTTTAGCACTACGTGGCCCACCTCGGTACTTTATCCACAGATCATGTTTACCTTTAAAGATGTTTCTCAGATTAGTTAGAGTGGCTGGGTGGCGTTCCCCATTCAAATCCAAAAACACGTTGGTGCCTCCTCGATTGGCTATCTTTAAAGCGTCTCTGTGGATAGCCTTCAAAGAAGAGTACACGCCAAAGAAATTATCAGACCCATCGAAGAGACAATAGATGTAAATTTTAGTCACCGAATGCTCCGGTTAGGGGCATAGCCGTGGTGGTGAATTGGGTAGAGAGCATAATCACATTTTCGTAAAAATTCAGTTCACTTCTTTTTTCTGCGATTGCCTCGGCATCTCTATTTATAAGGGCCTCTGCATATTCCCGCTCCAGTTCGGTAAACTTGTCCATCGTTGTTCGGAGGCAATAGGCAAAGTACAGGCCCATTCCAAAATCACTTGAGGCGGCCTGGGCCGCGTGAAACGGTCCATTATCAAAAAAAGTCATTTTTTGCATCCTCCACATCGGGGGCGCGCAGATTTTTTGCGCTCCTTTTTGTTCAATTTTATCTTTTGAAAATTGGCCAGAACATCTTCCATAAGCTTTCCATTTGCCAAAGCTTTAATTTTGCCTTCCTCTGCCTTATACGCGCCGACCAAAACTACTTGTTTGCTTGGTATGTGTAATAAATATTCCCCCGGTGCTATCGTTGTGGTGGGGGTGATAGGCAAAAACTCCATTATTCCTCCTTAATGCTCATCAGCTTATCATATGCTGTCTGCTTCAAATCATTTAATTGGCTCAACACGTCATCCCGGCGCAAAATCTTAAACGCGATATTCTCAGGGGAAAACTCAGCTTCTTCACTTTCTAAACCAGCCTTTCGCATATCTCTTATCTTTTCCTTGATGCGCTCTATTCTCTTAAGCGCGTGCTCAAATTTCTCATCAGCTACCAACTTTGCTATCCCTTGAGTGCGACAAACAAAGTCTTCAGATTTTTTCTGAGCCGTCATGAAATCTATATCTCTACTGTCGGGGGAAGGTTTATTTAACCACTCCTGTTCCATCAGAGAATATAGGCCCGATGATTTGTGATCCTCGTCGGTGTCCTCAACATAAATCTCGACCTCGAAGTCATGGATCATGATGCGGTGCTTATCGTTCCAACGCATACGAGCTTCATCAAAAAAAGCTTTCACCAGTTTAGTGTCTGCATTGATTTTAGAAAAATCAACAAGAATATGAACATCTATATCGGAATAGCGAGACCAATTATAGTTAGCTAAAGAGCCGGTTAAGCGCACATCTTCCACCTCGACAGGGATTTCCAAGCCCTCCATAAAGTCGTTAGCGATCTCCATGAGTCGCGACTGAACTTCACCATCAAGCTCATCTCCTTTCCATATCTCAGGCTGAAGTTCATCACGCAAACCAAAGCTTTCCTCTTCAACCTCCTCTAACGGTGGCGCTGAAATATCATTGAAGCCTTTTCCTTTGAAGGAAACTTTGACGTTCTTATACGGGCTTCCTTTTTGTGCCCTCTTGGAGCCTTTGGCGCTCCCGACACCATACTTTCCCATATCGCTTTTTAAGCGTTTCGGCTTGACGCGATTACGATATGAGTTAGCTTCTTCGATGTTGTGCAGATATTCGTTCCAATCACTCATGTCTTAATTAGTCTCCGTTTCTTATATTGTGGGCGCGCCTGGGCTAATAGCCTTACACATATACCCAATAAGTAAAAATCTCATTAGTGGTAGCATCGTCCATTGTGATCTGCAGTTTGCCATTAGCGCTCATTATTGCAACAAACTTTATCTGATCATCGTCGCTCTGCGACTCTCCTTGAAAGGAGGCTCCGCAAGAGGCGCCGACGTAGGCACTACCGAAACCCGTCACAAAAGTTGAAGAGCCGCCGCCTGACTGGACGCGGCCGACGAGAGGGCTATTGGTGCGTGGGGGCTGAAGGATATAAGCTCCCGTCGATGAGTGAACAGAGATCACGCGGCCCACCTCTATTTGCAATGAAAACTGGGCGTCATCAGACGTTGCTGCCGGCAATGATAATGTAGTTGTGCCGGCGCTGGTGCCCATCCACACCTTATCACCCACATTGGCTGCGGCCGAAGTGTTGACACCTGTTACCACCTTAGAGGTCACCACCGAAAACGTAGCTCCATCGCTTGCGCTCTCGTTAGCCACATAAAAAGGGCCGCGACAGAGAGACAGGGATCCCGGATTCGCCTTGGCTACCTTGAGCGTGGTGCCCGAATAACCCGAAACTACCACAATATCATTTGCCGCGACCGCACCATCAGCTATTACATCGTGAGTAAGCGCATAGGGTGCTTTAACGACGCCACCCAAAGTAACATCGCCGGTCACAGCAAGGGTTGAACCATCAAAAGTTAAGTTGGATTCCACATCAGCAGTCGAAGAGTTTCCATAAGTTACAAGACCGTTGGCCGTGGAGCCGTTAAAGCTGATGCCGCCACCCCCGCCGCCGCCCGATGTGAGATCTGTCTCGCCCAGTTCATTAGATCGCCAATAAAGTTTACCATCAGTCTTAGGGTAAAGAATACCCCCATCTCCATCAGCGGGGGCAGATGGCGTCGATATCTCACCGGATAGGTGCAGCGCGCCCGCCAACTCTAAAAGAGCATCTGGATCCGTCACCCCAATTCCAACATTGCCATTACTATCGAGATGCATTACGTCGTCGCCATTGATATAAAAACGCAAGTCTGATGTACTACCGGGCTGCCAAATATATGCAGACGATTGGCCCCCCGACTTAATCTTAAGGGCTGCTTCATCTCCAGCTTCGCTTTCAATTTTTACGTGACAAGTGCCCGGGCTTTTGACGTGCAAGGTATGATCTGGTGTTGTTGTTCCAATACCGACCTTGCCGTCTTCTACATATAGTTGGGCGGCGCCGCTTGGGCGCAAAGTTATAGTGTCCATGCCAAAGTCAATATATGTGGGCTGACCGAGGCGATCATCCTCAAAGTAAATGTCGCCGCGCCGGATAGAGCCAGTGCTAAATTTATAACTCATTCTTTCTCCCCCTTTCCATAAATAGTCTGTTCGCCATCCTCAAACGTTATAATGGTTCCGTTACCGGGATGGGATGTGACATGTATTTTTATAAAATCGTCAAAAGCATCAAAAAATGCAATAGAACCGCGCGGCGCTGGGGTTAGCCAGTGAATGACGGTGTGGCCCGTGGCAAACATAGCTCCCTCTATCACCACGCCTTCACCAGAAATGCCCGTTTCGTCACTTTGCCGGCACACTGTAAATGTTCTTATGCCTTCTGGTGCTCTCTTGCTTGGCTTTTTAGGTTTAAGATCCTCGGGTTCCGTCGAGGTAGCAGGTTGCTCTACATCTTCAGTCATTTTAGGCTTCTCCTTTGGGTTCCACGTCGAATAGAGCATCTAAACATATTTGCCCTATAGCCTCGTGGGCGGCCTTGTCGGCTGCCAATACATCAGGGCATCCTTCTCGTATTTCTTCGTTGGCGTCATATCGCTCTTGAAGTTCGCTGACACACTCTTGAAGATTATCTATCTTCTCTTGAATGCTTTTGAACTTTTCTAGCATTTCCATATAACAATTCTCTTTCTTCATTTTATCTTCCATAATATCTTAATCTTACCCCACTTCACTTCAAAATTGTAGCCCAATCTATCTTAAACGCCGGCACTACAATCACTATGTCCTCTAAGACGTCTATACCGTAAGATGTTTCTCCGATATCTATTGCTAATATATATCCCACAAACTCGCCATTCGCCCCAAAAACACCCGATCCGCTGGCGCCCCCCCATGCAAATGAGTGCATATAAGCATAATCGCCATCGGCATAACCAACGAGCCGGCCGCTGAAAGTCAGGGGTCCGGTGCTATTGGGAAAGCCTGTGTAATAAAAAAGAGATTGTGCGGCCAATGCTTGTTCCCACTCGGTGGCGGCTGGCAGCGCGCGCGGGATGGGGACAGCTTCTAAAGAAGGAATTTCGGTTACTTCGATAATGGCGTAATCTACCAAGGCATTCCCCAAAACAACACGCTTACATTCTGTAAATCCCTCTTCTTCCGTCCATACGCGCGTAACGTCACAAGGGCCGACCAGCCCATGCATAACTGTAATTATATAATATTTTCCTTTCGCCTTTACATACGTGCCCGTGGTGGTCGCGACCCCGCCCTCTGTCGAAACAGATAGAATCCTAACTGTGCTATTGCGTGAACGCTTTATGACTCTTTGGTGGCCAATAGACAGACCCCTACTAACATTGTCAAAGTCTTGTATTTGTTCAACAGTAGGCATTTGAGAGAGGTGATGGGCCGCTCCATAAAATACCCCTACCGATACAAGACTGCCCAGCAAAACTAAAATTAAAGTTTTAAGGACTGTCTTGAGCTTACTCATCGTTTAAACCTATACTTGTCGTTGATAACTGAAGAAGACTGGCAATTCTTCTTGACCGGATTTTTTGGCGAACCAAACTAAATCTTCATTTCCTGTTATTCTTGCTCTCCCGTTCTGGCCCAGTGCCACATAAACCGGCATCTGTGGGCCTCCCTTTATGAAGTGTTTGTATCTTCCATCAAAATCAGCTTTAGTGCCGCGATAATAGCGCGAAGACACCTTCCAAAGCTCTTCGACTGGCATCATAACATGATATTGCATTTGATTAGTGTTCATGGGAGTGTCATAAATTTGAACACCTCCTTCTGCCCAATCCTCAACCACCGAATCGAGCGATACGCGCGGCGTCACCATTTGTGGAAGGTAGCGATCAGAAGGAGGAGCGGTATACCCTAAGCCTCCCCATTCTTTGAGCGGAGCCGACGCCAATTCTGGCAGTCCACGATCTCGTACTGTGGCACCTACAACCTCTTTCTCAATAGAGGGAACAAGCACAGAATCACGATACGTGTCGCGGGCCTGTTGCCCATACAATTCGAACTTAATTTCATAAACTCGATAGACGGCATCCTGTCCGACACGACGCTCTAAGTCAGCACGGTGACTAACTGTCGTCACCTCTTCAATACCACGAATCTGATTCTCGATCTGGCTATCTGTGCCAGCGATCTGGGTATCGACAACACAACCTAACGCAACCTTATAGATACGAAGATCAATTGGCTCGCGCTCGCTAAGCATCCTATCCACTCTATCGATCTGTTCATCAACAGTTTCTGATGCCTTTAGTGCGCCCAAAGCTGCTACGACTTTCTGTTCGTCGGTTGTACCGGGCTGCTTGTCTATATAATCCCACGCAGCTTCGTCAGTTTCAAGGTAATTCTTTCTAATTTGTTTCCATGCCCAAATTGCATCAGCACCAGATAAATTTCGGCCGCCATGCTCATAGCGACTCGGGTCATACCTCTTTGGTTTCTTCTTCCGCAAACGTGCAGCTTGTTGTTCGTCGGCTTCAGCATCTGCTCTGCGGTTAGATCCCCGGCCTTCATTCACGCTGCCGCGAATAATGCGAACAAACTCTTCTCTGTCGCCTCGGACCAAAGCATCCATAGCCTTCGAGCGTTCTTCGTCGCTCAATCCTTGAAGTGTGTTATCCGCCTCATGGGATTCCTCGGGAGACATGCCCATTCTATTTTGAAGCTGTGCGGGGATACCGGGGCCCGGCTTCCAATCGCCTCCCCACTCATAGTTGTTAGCATTGGGTACCTTGGCACCGCGCATCTTTGCGCGGATAATTCCGTCCCATTGATTTGGCTTCTCCCCATCATTGTCCCACATGCCATAAGGACGAGCGGATCCGATAAGCATAGGCCGAAGGTAATTGTTAACGGAGGCATCCTTTTCAAATCTACTAAACTTATCCCAGTTCTGTCGAATAAACATTATTACCAACATCGCTTGTTCGGCGCCTTGATCGCCACTGTTCGCCGCATCTCCCATCTGTAATTCTAATGCTTGTGAGATGGAATTCATGTCCGTGCCATCAAGCATTTTTCTCTCTCTTTCCTTAATCACACCAATTTGGTTTTGCAGGAAGGTTTCGTAAGTATCTGTGACAACCTTAATTACTTGGTTGGGATACTGATCAATGAATTTCATATATTCAAAGGCGCCTTTGATATCAGCTTCATCCTGCGTTGCTTCAACAACGAGTTTCATTGTGAAATAAACGTCTTGGTTGTTATCAATGTTAAGCCTTATCACTGCGTGCCCAAAATCAATAGGCTCATAAGATGGGCGGTTATATTGATCGCCAAAGTCAAACTCTAATTGCTGCTCGACATGTCCATTGGCAGCATCCACTAAAGGTTTGGACTTCTCTATTAACATGTTTGTAAACTTGACACCAGGGTTAACCATCCTTTTATCAATCTCACCAAGGTTGCCAAAAACACTTCGCAGGGCTTCCATGGTGTTGCCGATCAAGCCTGGGAATTTACCAGGAAGATAAACCATGGTACTTGCGCTCACCCCAACACCCAAAGGTTTAAAGTTGAACCATACCTCTCCATCGGCATCGATTTGATCATCCGCGTCTATCCCAAGCACTTCCCAGTTCTTAAGCTCGTTGCTTTGCTCAACAATATCATCAGCCAAGCGATCAAAGTCGTTGGGAGGAAGGTAGTCTTCCTGTACCAGTTTGCGTCGAATCTTTTGGAAAATTTCATCGTAGTCTTCATCAATATCGCTGATCATCTCATCGCAAAAAGAATCAAACTCCTCGGGGGTTGTACCCTCGAAGTTCATATGGAAGCGCACTGTCAGTTCGTGCGCGCCGCCGGAACGAATCGTTCTAACTTCCCAACTGGTATCCTCCGAATAAATAGGAAACGCGTTATCTAACATACTTGCAAAAAAGCGCCTCGAATCATAGGCACTGCCATATGCCTTTGGAATTGTCGCATAATCTCGTTCCTCTTCTGGCCACACGTATGTGTCGTGATCATCATTCATGGGACCTTCCCATTCGATATCAAACTGGAATTCCACCTGCGCGCTGCCGATAGTGTAGGGCTCTTCGTCCCCCGAAACTTCGGCATCAAAGCCTACATGTTCTGCGCGATTTCGGGCTGTATTCAACACTTCTTCAAGTTCTTCTTCCGCTTGTTCAAACAGATCCTCTTCGTCCGCGCTATCGTGGCGCACGTTGCCATAGCCGTATTCTTTAATGTCTTGTCCAGACATTGAAAAAAACTTGTCAAGCAAAGGTCCATCATTTGTATCTTCATAAGATCCGCCATAGCGGATAAGATAGCTAGCGCGCGGAAGCTCCAAGTGGTCATCGTCTGTAAACTTGTATTTCTGTGCTTCCCACGCCCATTCTTGCACAGCAGTGCGAAAGCGATCAGCCATTTCATCGCCATACAAGCGGTCTTCCGGCACAGTGAACCAATCGCCACTGGCGGAATCGAAGAACTTGCGCATGCGTACGCGCGAGTTTGCACCGATGCCCGGCACATTGCGCTCGGGATCCCTGAAGATCTCTTGACGGTCATAGTCTGCGATGGGATTTGGAGGCGGCAATGTGTCTTGGTCTGGCCACGTTGGTTTGTTCTCTAATTTGGCATGGATCGCATCACGCAACATATCAATAGTGATGGTTTCTGCTACGTCGCGACCATCCCACGGCCTACCTCTACTTTTGCTTCTCCACTCCCATGCCCTAATATCCCTCTGCACCATCCCAAGAAAAACGTTCAGTAGCCGGGTATCGTTTAGGGATCTGTGCCCTGCGTCTAGACGGTCTTTGTGGGCGAGAAAACGCCACAGTGCCTCTTCTGCGTGATGCTGCAGATCTACCTCTTCGCCGGGTGCAGTTCGCAAAAAGCTATCCAGTTCGCTCGTCTTAACCAGATAAGCGATCAGTCCGTTGCCTTTCGATTCTGCTACGGCGCACTTGAAGTGGCTGTTGTGTTCCGAGTGACAAGAACTCATCGCAGGGAGATCGCTCATTCGCAACACATCGACAGGGTGGCGTGAAAGAATGATACTCAAGTCCTCGCCATCGACAGCGCCCTCAAATGCGTTTTCGATCAAGTTATAGCTGTCTTCGTTTTTTGTGTAGAAGGTTTGTTTCTTACGCCACCAGTCAAGTAACTCGGGGCGCATGCGCTTAAACTTTACTGCATTCGCAATAGCGCGGGACATGGTAGTCTTCTTTGTCTTCTTGATCGTCTCGCCTTTGCGCGGGCCGGCTGGAATCTCATAGTCAAGCTCTTTAACCAAATCAAAGGAGGCGACTCGCACGTCTTGGTAAAAGGTCCCTCCTCCCTGATCAGCTAGCCGCTTTCTCTTTTGTTTAACTATCTTAGTAGGGAACGCGACTGCCGGCCCGCTGTTGACATAAGGCGGGTGTAGCCCGTCGCTTTTGAGTTCCTTAACAACTTCTATGATCTTCTGGGTGTCGCTATCATTCAGCGGGATAACCTTGCGCATTGCACCGTCAAAAATGTCATCGAATTCCGTTTGAATGCGAGGTCCGTTATCCGCCATGAACGTATAGGTTTCCTCCAGGCCATATTCGCTAATCTCATCTATACGCTGAGGTTTTCTGGCGCCAGAAGGTTTGTTTTGTCGAAGGTTTCTAAACCATAAGTCGGTAGCAATACTCATTTAACTATACTCCATCCTATAAATAGTTGGCTTTTAGCGATTCATCGCCACAGCAACTGGATTAATGCAATCACAAAAGCTAAACCCACACACACCATGGTCTTGGGCGTAAACATACTTTCGCCCAGAAAGTACCACGTCAACAGAGGAAACGTTAGGTATGACAAAGCAAAAATTAAAAAGCGGGGGCCCCATATTTCTCCCATCTCCATATAAGCCAACTGCATGCCGTACCAAAAACATAAAGATGCCGGTACTGTAAATACCAGAATAGGCAAAAATGGTTTATCCTCCCACCATTCCCATGCAAATTGAGAATTAAGATGGAACCAACCAAACAGTTGACCCATCGTGAATAATAAACAAGCTATTAAAATATTAAAAGTTGGCAATTAAAATATCCTCGCACCTGTCAAACTTATCAGTTCTTCTTCCATATTTATTCACCATAATTATATTGTACCCCTCAAACTTCTCTATAATGGCCGCGTGTTTTTTATATAAAACAACCCATTTGTCATCGGTCGCCTCTAAACACCTAAGTAGCTGATGATGGTGGACATATGTTTGATCGTGACCAGCAGTGTAGCTCTCGTCCAATAAATTGTATCCAAACTTGCCGACTACAAACAATTTGAAATCTGATTGTATGGCTTGGTTCATATCCGATATATCGGGTGCCTTATCTAATAAAACATATAGATTATCAGCCTGAAACTTTCTAAGTCGCGACAAACAGATAGGATTAAAGCCAGCTTTATCTATGCGGCCGGCAGATGCCAACCCCATTTCCGAACACCTATTTAAAATGAAAAACAAGGCTGATCGATAAATTGGATCTTTATAGGCGTGCCAATTTTCCTGCAGTACTGGAAACATCTCTTCTTCTAACTGGCCGAACACGCTGTGTGCCATGGCGGCTATACGTGGGGCGGCTTGCTTGGCCGTCCACCAAAATTCATACACGGGATATTTGTCGGTGTGAGCAATAACAAGCCGATCTGCTGCAGCGAGGCCGACCTCAATCTGGCCCGACTGCAAATAGTAACTTTCCACGATACTCTTCTCAGGGAAAAGCCCCTTAAGAACTGCCAAGCTCTTAAACTCATTTGGGGCCTTAAGTGGACTCTTCATTCTTGCCACTCTGCGCCGGATTAGCTGACCTGTGTTGGGACAAAACCTCTTCTAAAGTGGGCAGTTGCGGAGTGGTACCTCGTACGATTTCCTCCATACGGCTCAATTGTTCAGGATCTATTGGTGGCACATCCGTTGTTTCAGGTGTCACCAGCAAACTTGCCTTATAGGCAAGATATGACCCAATGATAACGTTAATGTCGTTCAGTGAGTGGTCAATCGCAGCCATCTTTAATCTCAAGTCATCGATATATTCGGTCGCCCCCAAAGAAAGAAGATCCGTGGGAGGGTTACTATTGGCACTCACGTCATAAAGCTTTTTGTGAGCATGTGTGAACAAGCGCGCTACCTCTATTCCCAACTCATCAATCTCAACCGAATACTGTATGTTTACTCTTTGTCCCATTTTATCCTCGTAATAGTTGTTTTGCGGAATTCTTAAGTTTTGTTTCTACTAGATCAGGGCCACCTACAACCACGATCTCAGTGCCGGTCTGGCCCCTATTGATGGTTAGCTTAGAAAAACGATGAGTGGCGTCCAGCCCTTCATTCAGCATGCCTCTCTCATTAAGTTCTCGGATATGCTTTTCTTCGCGAATCATAATCACATGTTCCGGATTTACGAACACTTCCCGCAAAATATAATCATTGGGTGTCGTCACGGCGCCATTGGCGCATATCTCAGTCAATTTAACCAACATTGTTTTTCTCCAGCGGAAAGACATCTTTCTCGTGAACAGCCCACGCTTGTCCCTTTGCATAAATTTGAATTAATCGGTCATTGGTCTTAGGGTTAATCTCTGCCAAGCCACTCATGCACAATGCAGTCATGGGCTTATCGGTCTTCATATAAGGAGATTTGTTTTGGCTAGAATCTGCCCATAACAAGACCGCTTGCGGGATATACACCAAGTCTCCTTCCTTAAATTTTTTTCGTTCCATACTATTTACTCCGTTTGAATAATACCATAATTAGTGGTAATAAGGGTTCCGGCGCAACTAACTGCATTTTGTAACGCAGTCCGTGTTACTTTAACTGGATCAAGAATACCGGCTTCATATAAGTCCACCATCTCATCATTGCGAAAGTCCCACCCCTCGTTTTTAGATGCGCCCAGCACATCTTTAATAACGATATCGGGAGAAAGGCCGGCGTTTAACGCCATTTGTCGAATGGGGGCGCGGCATGCTGCCTGTACTATGCCCCCCGCCATCGCCTGCTGTGAGTTGTGGGTAGTCATGACCAGGGTGCTGCTGGCGCGCAACAGCGCCACACCACCGCCGCCGACAACCCCCTCATCCTGTGCGGAGCGCACAGCCTCCAGGGCGTCTTCGATTCGGTGCCTCTTTTCTATCATTTCAACTTCTGTTGAGCCGCCGACATTAATCACGGCTACGCCGGAAGATAATCTAACAATTCTTTCTTGATGTTTTCTGCATTCGTCCATAGAATCTGTTTGTCCAATCAAAGCTTTAAGACTGGCAATCCGTGCTTCTACTTGCTCATGATCGCTGTGTCCACCTACAAAGGTAGTATAATATTTGCTGCTCTCTACTGAGTGTGCTGTGCCCAAGTGAGAAAGCTTTGTTTCTTGAAGCTTCATTCCGCTCTCGCGGGTAATAAATGTGGCGCCTATCGAGGTTGCCAAATCTTCTAAGACTGATCGGCGCTCTTCTCCATAATGGGGCGCTTTAATGGCTGCTACCTTCATTGTGCCACGCATAGCATTCATAATAAGTGCAGCCAAGGCTTGCCCTTCAACCTCTTCGGCTATTATAATCAATGGGCGCGACTCGCGAGCCATCATTTCCAAGATAGGCAAAATTGACTCAACTGCTGTAATCTTATGATCGGTCACAAGAACCATAGGCTCATCATGATGCATTACAGCACGGCGATCATCTGTGACAAACGCACCAGCGCAGTACCCTGCGTTAAACTTAAATCCTTCTGTGATATCTAAGGAGGTTTCTAAAGACCGAGACTCGTCAATCGTGATCGAGCCATCCTGCCCCACGCGATCAACAGCCATGGCTATCAGCTTGCCAATACTCTTATCATTATTCGCTGAAATGGTAGCGACGTGTTCAATGTCTTCAATTGTTGTAACAGGGCGTGCCATAGACTTTAGGCTGGTTATCACCTCGCCCGCAGCCAAGGACAGACCGCGTTGTAATTCTATAGGCGACATACCAGCCAGAATGTATTTTTGGGCCTCTGTGAGAATGGCCCTAGCCAGTACAGTGGCTGTTGTGGTGCCATCTCCGGCATCATTATTGGTCTCCACTGCGGCTTGCTTAATCACCTGCGCTCCAGCGTTCTCAAACGGGTCCTCCAACGCAACAAAGTGTGCGACAGTCACACCATCTTTAGTAATGAATGGAGTCTTTCCCTTCTCTTGGAGTAAAACGTTTCGACCTTTCGGTCCCAAAGTTGATGCCACGTTGTCTGCTAATATATTGGCACCCTTAATGATCTTTTGTTGAAGTGTATCTTTACTCTCATATGCTCTGCTCATTAATACCTCTGAGTTGTGTTTATATTATAACCGGTACTGGTTAAAGTGTCAAGTGTTTTATTCATTAATTCCCGCCGCTCTGCGTGCTTTTTGTGCTGCATCTTCACCAGCTTCTGCGCCAGCTTCTGCCTTCTGAGGATCTTCAAGTCCGTTAGCGAAAAATGCATTAAGCTCTTGTGACATGCGAGTCATCTGCTCAAAGATAGAGAACACCTCATCCATCAGTTCCCCGCGCGCCGATTCAAGCACCTTCATTACATAACGAGCGCCGATTTGTAGCTTCGCGAAAGGAGAACTGCCCCCAAGTTTGATTGTTGCCCCTCTCGACAGCACCCAGTGAGAGCGTGTTAGGTAGCCTTTGGTGTTCTTGATCGCCATGGCTTTAAGTTCGGGGGTTAAAGAATTATACCACTCTACCACCGGGGGCCCCGTGACCCATTCGCCAGACTTATCAAGGAATTGGGCCCGGGCGTCACGGCCTCTTATAACATCTGCTTTAAATTGCTTGAAGAGCGGTTTAACAATTTGATTTCTAATACCCCTGGCTACCTTTTTGTCCTCCGACGAAGGGCTGCTGTTGAGAGCTAACGCAATCTGCTGGCCAAGGGGACCGTCCGCAGCTAGCGTGTTGGCGTTTTGAGTCGTCTCTATGCTGTCCGTATATATTTTAACCAACGTGTCGAGAATTGCCTTCTCTTGTTCTTGATCAACGCCGGCTTTTTGGAGATGTGAGGACATATCCGTCTGAGAGAGATAGTCTGACCAGAGGCTGGATATCTCTGCGGAATTACTAGTGTCACTGCGCGCTGGAATGTTCGCTGCCCAATTAAGCGCGTCGGTTTGCTGCCCAGTTTTCATATACTCAGTTAAGGCTGCCATAAAAGTCGTGTTCGATAATATAGCTTTTCGACCTGCGTCTGTTACCGATAGCAGTTGAAATAGATTTTTGCGCGTGATATCGAACTGATAAAAATCAATATGGCCTTCCTGTTCGACGCCGGCGCCGTCCAAGGTCTTGGTACATGCTATATACCTCATGGCGCCGCCTTCAAATTCAGGGTTTGCTTTTACCCAGGCTTCCCACTCGCCATTAGGCTCAAGTATGTCGTTACAGAGATCAAAGAAACTACCTCCGACCTCAAGACCCTTATCGCTGTATAATTTAAGACTGATTGGGATCCTTTCCCCATCTACATTGGCGGTAATATCGGCGATAGTCTGGGCACCAGAGGCCGGGATCTGCTTTCCGTCCATAAGCGCTGCCAAGAAGGCTTCAAAGTTGAATCCCGCAGCAGAAGCGTTAAAGTTGGTGATCGCCATTGTCAGCGTTTTATAAAACACCAAATAAGCCATGGCTTGTTGGATGAACTCTCTAGGATTGTCCTTCGGAATAGAACTGATCCCCTCCCGCATGATATCCGAGACCGCATTCAGCTTGTCAGCAAAACCTGTGCCTGGGATTTTGCTTAGATATTGTTCTAATCCTTGTCGCTGGGATGGCGGGGCATTGGGATCATCCGACAAGGCGTCCTCATCCGCGTTCGCCCACCCAAGCTCCGAGATTGGAATCATGGGTATTTCTGAAATGTGGTAAGTTCTGGATGTATCTCGCGATGACATTTCTTTTATAGGCTGAGGTAAGCTCTGCGAGAATTCTCCCATCATCTCTTCGATCATCTCGATCAAAGACTGTGGAGTAACAGCACTCTTTCTCTTCTTGTACTCTTCTTGGAGAATCTTATTTAAATCAGACATTTAATAACCTCATATAATTTCATCTGCGATGCCATGTTCAACTGCTTGCTCTGCAGATAAATAGATGTTAACTTTTTGTTCCAACATTTTTTTGAGTTGCTTTTTGCTAAGTTTTGTTTCCTCTACTAAACGATCTATGTACATTTCTTGCAGGTCTTGGATGGCCTCCATCTCATTTACAAGATTATGAAGAGAGCCTTGGTTCCCCGCAATGACAGAATGTAGCATTATTCGGCAGTTACGCCCAATCTTTCGTTTGCCCTTCGTTCCGCCGGCTAGAATGAGTACGCCGGCTGACATAACCTTACCCATGCCGATGACACTAATGTCTGTCTCCTTCTGAATATGTTTCATCATATCATACAGCGCGAACATATCATCGGCCGATCCGCCATACGTCGAAAGATAAAACTCAATGTCTTTCTTCTTCTTCTCGTCCTTCTCTGCCTTATTCATCTCATTCATAAACAACATTGCGTGAATGATCTCTGCGATCTTCTCATCAACGATCTCTGAGAAAAGGCCCACAACGCGGAGGTCTGGCTCGTTGCCGCCCCCTGCTTCCATGAGAATAATTTTCTGCTCTTCCTCCTCCATTATGCTGGTCAGCTTATCTTTTAAGCGTTTAATCATATTAGCTCCTCTTAATAAAATTTAAAATAAAGTCTTTGTTTTTTTCCAAGTGTGCCATGGCCGATTTCCAATCATCAAACTCTACGGTTTCTTTAAAAAAATCACCGTGACACTCGACAATTTGAGAGATTGTTCTGCTCTTGAAGAAGCTTGTTTCTTCTTCAAACTGCAGTTGAAACGCGTTGATATTATGGGCGCTATCGTCATTTTCTTTCATAATGGCCAACCTAAAGTCGCGCGCATAGTGATAGCTCTCTATGGCGCGTACAATAATATATAGACCTATTACTTGAGATACTTGCAATAATTGCAAGCTTTTTCTGGTGGCGTTAAGAAAATAAAAGGTACGACATGTGAGATAGCCGAAAAGAAAAAACAACAAATAGAAAAGCCACGCATGCTGCATTATAGTCTCCTAAATAAATAACCACCGGAATTTCTCCCAGTGGTTATATTATAACTGCTCGTAAGGTGTATGTCAACAATTATTTTTGTGTCATTCTCTGAAAGATTCTTTCTGTAAGTTCATCGGTCATCTTGGCTCGTTTATTTTCTTTAACGAGTCGTGCTGCAACGCGTTTGGCAATCTCGTTCACCAGCGCATCTTGGTTTTCATACATGCCACGCGATCCCGGAAGAGGCTCTTCAACCTCCTCTTCGGCACCAAGGCCGACGTCTTCAATTTCACTTCCATCATCCATCGGACCCTCAAGGCTTGTCTCAGCATCTAAGCTCACCTCCTCTTCGCCTTCGGGTACGTCTTCACCTTCCACCGTTACCTCAACACCAAGGATATCTTCAATCACACCAGCAAATCCTTGTGCCAACTCAGTAGCGGCAGCTTCAAGCTCGGGAGAAACTTCCATGGCCTCGTCACCCATTTCATCGGGCATCGGCTCGGGAAGTGGCTCATCCGTGGCAACTTCAGCATCTATGCCAAGATCGGCGCCTTGTGGGCCGGCAGTAAAATCTGCCTCCACATCTTCCAGTTCATCTTGTTCAGTGAGGCTGTATTTCTCAATTCTATCATCGCCCACCGTGCCAATGGTAGCCAATTTCATAAAGCGACGAATCTCAGATTCAGTCAAAAGTTTCTTACGAGCCATTATAGTTCTCCTTTTAATAATAAAACTCATCTGTAATTAGTAATTCTTTTGGATAAATACCTTAAAAAATTACATCATTCTTGTCGCAACGCTTTTTTATCTTTAATAGCGCTGCGCTTTCTATCTGCTTAACACGCGCAAAGGATATCCCTAAGCGATCAGCAACCTCTCGCAAAGTCATACGACCGTGCTCATAAATAGCTATTAAAGTACAATTATAGTCATCTCTATAGTCGATCCAATATTTGCATCCATTTTCGCTGCAAGCATTTTTATGTTGCATGCACCGACGGGAGCACTCCCACAGGCCATCATGATTTTTCATAAATCTGGGTGCTCCTCTTCAATTAGGTCAAAGATATCTTCCACATCGTTGTCAGAAAGGCCAAAATCTCGTGTTTTTTGAGCGCCGATTTTCTGCAACCTTTTGGTTTTTTCTCGTTTATTCTTTGATTTAAAGGAAATGTCATTCGTATACTCTACTATGCGGGGATCATCTTCTATAAGGCCCGTGATGACATGTCTAAAGAAAGCGGCCTGGCTAAGACGCAAATACTTCAATTTCAATACTAACTGCGCATGCCTGTGATCGTTATCTGTGAACACGATACGCTTCGTCATGCTGCCGTAATCAGTTTCAGTTTGGTTAGACATTTTTCACCACTTCCTATTTATAATGTGGGTCTGACTCTCCGATAACCCAGAAGGCGTTTGCGTGATCAGATTAGCGCGCGCGTGCAAACCTTGTAAACTGCATGCACCCGAGTAGCTAAACCCAGATCTAATGCCCTTTTCTAAGTCTCGTAGAATTGGCTCTACAGATCCTCGATGTGGCACCCTTGTCGCAACACCCTCATGAGAATTATAATGCCCATGCCATTCTATCTGGGCTTCTTTGCTGGCCATGCCCCGATATGACTTCCAACGCGAGCCATCCACATCTTGATAAACACAACCGGGGGCCTCGTCGGTGCCGGCCAATAGTGAGCCGCACATCACTGCATCGGCGCCACACGCCAACGCCTTCACCATATCGCCGCTATTCCGAATGCCACCATCTACAATTAACTTAGCATCCCTATCGGACGTCGCACATTCTATCACCGACTGGAGTGTGGGTACCCCGTGGCCAGTTTGAATTCGTGTTGAACATATAGATCCTCCTCCGATTCCCACGCGAATAGAGTCGGCGCCCCAATCAGCTAAATCGTTGAAGCCCTCTAAAGTCGCCACATTCCCTGCCATAATGTGTATTCCATCGCCCAATACCTTTCGCAGTGCGTATAACGCATGCTTCATTTTAATGTGATGACCGTGGGCCACATCTATACAAATGTACTTAACAAATTGTTCTCTCAACGCCTGTGCTCTCTCCAGGTAGTCTCCCGAAACCCCAATGGCGGCGCCCAATATAAGTTCATGGTGAGATCCCGGGGCTGTCATGTTGTTGATAGTTTTAAGGTGTGCGCACTGGCTTTCGACGGAATTATATCGATGGATAACCGCAGTACCGCCGGCCTTTGCCATGGCCAGCCCCATCGCACTCTCCGAAATGGTATCCATTGGTGAAGAGATAACTGGAAACTTTAATATTACGCCTCTCCCCAGATCTGAAGAGATGGAGATGTCTGCGCGGCTACGGATTTCTGAATATTGCGGCACTAATAGAACATCATCGTATGATACACTTTGCTTAAACCTATTCATCGGACTTCTTGGGGTTCGTCTTTTTCTTCGCCCGACTTTTGCGGAAAGTGGCTGATCTATTGTTTAGTTCCTCCTCTGTCAGGCGCAAACTCTTTTCTTCCGCTGCGGCCGGATCCGGCGCCTCTTCTACGGGGGGAGGCGGGGGAACAACCGGCTGAGTGGGGGCAAAATACTGTTGAAATGTAATGAGGGCGCCCTCACTTTCAGTCAGCCGGCGCATCGCTGTGCAGATTTCGCCTACAGTTTCTCCATGGCCCGGAACCCCCGATTGCTGATTTAACAACAAATTAATTCGGGCGGCTGCATCCAATCCATCTGCGCGTAAACGAGCGACAACGGCTTTATAAGTATGTAAATTCATTTATTTCTCCTTTTCTATAAATGTGATAATGTCTGATTTGGTGTACCAAGTCTTTTTATTCGGTTTAGAAGGCTCTTGAAGAAGACGAATACGGGGTCTGGTTGTCCCAGTCTTAATCAAAGAAATGGTAGGAATCCCTTTAAAATTCATCACCTTCTGAACTTGCGGATAGTCCTCGATATTGAAAGCGAAGAACAAAATATCTTCATGCTCCGAGGCTGCATCTTCATATATGTTTTTTAGTTCATGGCAATAATGACACTTATTTGAATAAAACTTAATCACGCACGTCGCGGCATCATTAACATTACCACCCAATATCTTCTGCAAATCTCTCTTACCTATTCTTTTAACTCCCACGGCGCTTCTCCTTGGGCGACAACGCCTTCTTTACTTCATCAGTGGAGAGGCCCATTGATTTCATGACCCTCTGTACTTCTTCAGTAATTTCCTCGACGTCGCCCACTTCCCACACATCGTGAGTTTGAAGGGGTGTTTGGCGACGGTATCTATTTTCTGGTGTACTCATCTATGACCTCCTGTGTCTTCTTGATACATTCCGGACAGAACAATCTAACGTTCTGCTCTTTGACAACAACACTCCATGAGAATACCATGTCACGATTGGTCTTGTCAAATGTTTTTTTACAAGCATCGCACTTTTCTGGGAGTTGTCCAAACATGTGAACCTTGTCGGCCATCAACTGCTCAGCATCACCTTTCTTTCTCTTTCTCTCTGCGGCTCGACGTTGCTTTCTACTCATTTGACGTGAAGTACCCCGATATCGGGAAAGTTCATTGTGTGTTTCTTAAACACTACCACGACAGAAGGAAACGGCGCAGAATTTTCGCCATTTCCGAACTTGAGCCTACCTTTGACGAAATAAATCTTATGCGCCTTCATAATATAATCATGCCAATACCGCGTATCAGTGCGAGATGGAATCAAAGCGATGACTGTTGTGTCGTCCTTCTGTCCTTCTTCATACGCTTTTTTGATCCAGTGTTTAATCACTCGACCATATGGCGGGTTCATGAAAACGTTGTTACCGGACCAATCTTGTTTAAGTCCGTCATCTGCCTCCGTAAACCTGTTCTTAACTTTATAGTTCGAATCGTTAGTACACGGGTCCAGTGTAAACTCCCCAAACCTTTCTTCAAGCTGGTCGAAGAAGTGCTGCGGCGTTGCCCACTCTAATGATTTCGAACTAAACATTGTATCTTGTGTTTTTTTATCCATCGGTGCTCCCCAAGGCGCCATCGCCCCTGTTGCTAATGGTCATGGGGTAGTCATAAAGGCCCCCCTCGCTGCGCTCAGCGGCTCTAAAATGTACTACCGGCGTCAGTACAACCTGCGCAATCTTCATGCCAGGCTGAACGAACTGTGGGCGTGTACCTACATTATGGAGATTGATGAACACTTCGCCATCGTACCCAGAATCAATCACGCATGCTCCCACAAGCAAGCTCTTCTTGGCAGCGTTACCAGAACGGTTCTTAACTTCAAGCATATACCCATGAGGCACACCAAACTTAAGTCCAGTCCCCAGGATCACAGACTCACCAGGACTAACATACTTGCCAGCCATCTCGGTCTCTGCATGCGGACTATAAAAGACGTCCAGGCCGGCGTCCGATGGGTTGGCACGGTCAGGTGAGCGTGCACTGCGATGCACCTTCTTATATTCTAAAATCACACTTCCTCCTTTGGAGTGTCTTTGCCTGCAAGCAAGTTAAAGTTATCAACTATCTCATCAATGTTAAAATTGCCCTTGAACAGACGGTAAGCTTTAACAGCCGCCCGAATCTCGTCAGTATTAAGCCAGGAATTGTCTCGGAACTCCTTGCGCAGATCGCGCTTTTGCTCTTTGTATGGTTCCATAGCTTCTTCGATTGCGTTAAGCGAACGAATATATTCCTTCACGTAGCGCTTCTTCTCTTCATATGTGTTGGCCATTAAGCCCTCCTTTATTCTTTATTAATATAGCAGATGCAGTATCGATTGTCAAACGAATTCTGGGGAATCTGAGAAATAAAATTCTTCCACCGTATTTGGCAGGTTCTTCTTCAGGAATCCCTTGATTTCCTCTTCTCCGCTAAAGTATAAATTGGGCGTCGTAATGCCCCATTGGTTAACCTTTCGGAGCACATCCATCTTGTTAAAAATCAGCTTGTTAACGCCATTCATTCTGATCGCCTGCTCTAGCTGCTTAAAGTTTAACCAGTTGCATTGCCGTACGCGGCCAGTCGTCGCGCCAAACTCTTCGCCGGCAACCTGAATGGTCTCGTAAACCTGACCAGGAGGCTGAAATTGTTTATTTCCAACGTATGTTTCATAAATCTTGGCCACACCCCATACATTTCTCAATGACCGAGGGTTGACACCGTTTAACAAGGCTGCAGCAACGCCGCAATGACTAGAGGTTACATAAGGATAGTCGCCCCAGTCTGGGTCGAGCCAAAAACCTTGGGCGCCCTCCATTAAAATGACAGGCGGTGTTTCTTGGTTATGCAATTCGTCATACACATCAATCAAGAATGGCCTAAGAAAATCAATATCGGTAGCCCGTATCCCACGGCGAGCGTACTTATCACGATAAGCAGGCCCATTGCCGGATTTAGTAGTTCCAATAATTTCATCTTTAGAATCTTCACTGACATGTTCTTCTGTAATAATGTGTACGTTGCTGGCGATCTTTAATACTCGTGCTAGATCGATCCCGCGTTCACTTAATTCCACAATTTCCTTAAATAGTTTATTTACATTTAATACACATCCCGGACCTATGATAGAGGGGATCCCGAAGAACACCCCGGCTGGAATGTGATGAGTAACAAACTTTTCACCTTCGTGATATATGGTGTGGCCGGCGTTGCAGCCCCCATTAAATCTTATACAATGGGTATATTCCCCACTCTTCAATAGGTGGTGGGTCACCTTTCCCTTGCCTTCATCTCCGTGTTGAAGGCCCATAACGATATCAGTAATCAATTTATCTCCTATGATAAGTTCCCAAAAAGTTGGGTTAAAAACCTGTGTATCAAACGATCTCGCGCCTCATCAGTGTCACACTCGGCAAACATGTAATTGTAACTACACGTAGCTTCGGCCACCTTAGAGCGAACAATTTCTATTTCTTCTTTCATCCAGTGTGTTTGCTGTTTGTAATTTTTGGGCAGTGGGATCCCCAATTGTTCGGCATAATCTATAAGAACAAAATATCTCTTTTCGTCAAGAGCATCTCTTGCTTTAGTGAACATGGCACTTTTCTCCTCTACTTCTTCTTGCTCTATATTTTGGCTAATGAGCCGGTCTGGATGAAGTTGGAGTGCTAATTTTTTAAACAATTTCGAAAACGTTTCTTCTATGGGTGCGCTCCCTTCTTCTCCCTCGCGCGCATCTGAGGCGACTGTCGCGTCAACATCGGATGGCCTCGTATTATAAAGCTCTTGAATCCTATCTGTATTGGTGCGATTAAGCTCGTCCAATCTAATGTTGTTTCTCACACAATACTCCACGTGGTATTTCTGAAATTCGGGGGCTGCTGACGCAGACATATCCTCCACAATCTCTAATTCTTCATAGATATATCTTAACTGATTAACTATTTTTCGCCACTTGAATTTATAGGATGCAGACACATTAATTCTCCACCTTAATTATCTTCTACTCAAAGTTAAATTTAACTGAAGTTGTGATTTTAAGCGTAGGTATGTGATCGATCATGGCAAGCTTGTGCTTGCGGGCCTCATTGATATCTAAAAACCAATCAGAATGCCCTTTCTGGTGAATAATATCAAGGAAATAATCCTCATGATGACCACAATTCTCTGCCATCATGCGATAAACCTTTTTATTTAATCTTTCTGTTTCGGCTGCATCAGCTTTGATCTCCTCCACCTTCCCGAAGACCATGGAACTCACATCGTGTATCATTACTGTAGCGTTGGGGTCCATATAACGATGGCCTTGTGCGCCAAAGCTAAAGAGTACGGCGCCGCATGACATGGCTTTTCCCTGTACTATTGTTGCTACCGGTATATTAGAGTGTTTAATATCAGAGATCATCGACATTAGACTGTATACTTGGCCTCCGTAACTATCGATAATAACTGGGATGATGGGCTGACCGGTGTTTTGGGCTTTGTTCATTTCGGTACAAAACTCATCTGCGGCGCTATCATCAAATTTCTTTACTCTAATGATAACAGGAAGATCGTCAACCAACTCCTTCTCTTTAAGAAGCGGACTAAAAAATTTTATTACTTTCATGTGTGTTTACCCCAATAATTTGAACGACTTGCCCACAGCGTATGTGGAGAACCCCCACTGTTCATCGTATTTCAGACGCGCCATGTATGGTCGGTTTAAGTAAATACGATCCTTCTCAGGTTTAATGCCCCAACATCTAATCTTTGTTGACTGGTTGTTGGAGTCGATGACCTCTACAATCCAGTAAAGTTTACCGTTCTTTGTCTTCTTTGGGGTAATTTTGCGAGGAATGAACCAACACAAGAAAAGATCTGGATCGAACTCAGAGATTGGGGGTACCCCCTTCTCTTGCAGTCGCTCAACGGTGTGTTGTTTGATGACCAAGTTAAGTGGAAAGACTCCCGTTAAGTCTGATTTAAACTGGATGATCTCTTCTTCCGAGAAATCCCCTTCGGGCCTAAACGTTTCTAAGTTCTCAGCAAAGCGCTTCAGACTCTTGGGCCGATCTACAACACATGCAGACCAAAAATGTTTGCGACCTGTGAATCTGTCGTCAACAATATTATCCAGCGCGCCGCCTCGACAGAGAGCATCCAGAGCCTTCTTGTTTAGTTTACTATAGACCACCTCTTCTCGAAACAAAAGATCCTCGGCGTTAGTGAACGGCCGGTTGTTGAGAATCTGCTCGATTGCAGACATTCCCAATCCCTTGATAGACGTGAGAGGTTGAATGAGCGTCTTCCCATCCACACTGATCTCCCAGACTGTACCAGACTTATTAACGTCAAGTGGCGCGATCTTGAAACCAAAACGCTTGGCGATATTAATAGCTTTCTCTTTCCGAGTTTCCGGTTCCTTGTCTAAGAACGCCGCCATCCATTCTGCAGGATAGTACGTCCAAAGCCACGCACACTGGTAAGAAATCATACTGTAAGAAACTGCATGTGACTTGTTAAATCCATAGCCAGAGAAGAACTCAAACTTGTTCCACAGGCCAATCGCCGCATCTCGGTCAATTCCGTTAGCTGCGCAGCCATCCACAAACTTCACACGAAGTTTTGTTTT
>TARA_R110000824_G_scaffold209_3_pt1 | contig 29336 bp, 27 predicted proteins | sample TARA_R110000824 | Tara Oceans TARA_R110000824 (sample SAMEA4397747) | marine metagenome | biome: Polar Biome; feature: [MES] marine water layer (ENVO:01000295) within the mesopelagic zone...; material: water (ENVO:00002006), including particulate matter (ENVO:01000060) such as......
AAGGCATCTTCATCCTGTTCGATCCCGGTCAGCTTCTCGACTTCGGCAATCGCGGCATCGACATTGCCGGTTTCTACATAGCGTTTCGCCCGGATCAGACGCTGGTGCGGTGCCGGTGACGGCGTACCCTGTCGGCGAATGACGAATAATTCGGCCAATTCCCGCTGAAAGTCGGCCCAGAATCCTGCGCCGCTCGAGCCGGTTGTCAGCGCCGGACCCAGTTCATCCAGTCCAGCGGACAGCTCTTCCAGCGTAACCGGTTCGCGAGAAGCGTTGACAATGGTGGTCACCGCCTTGGGCTGTGCATCGCCGAAACGAAGCCGCAATTGGGGATCGATATAGCCAAGCGGCGACCCCCGGTCCAGCGCGCGGCGCGCGGCAAAGGCGATCAACAGGCCCTCTGCCCGGGCAGCATTGCCCGACGCAGCCTGTGCCTGCACATTGATCCGCGACAAACGGTCTTCCAGATCGGCAACCCGTGCGGCAAGCGCACGCTCCAGCTCGGGTGTGAGCGCGGTAGCAGCGGTTTCGCTAGACTGCGCTGCCGGTGGCAACACGCTGCCATCCGCATCGATCCGGTTCGCAAGAGCTGTCGCCGGATCGGTCGCCTTGGATCCAGTACCGGCGCGATTGGCAACGGCTGCGGTTTCTGCTTCCGAACTGCTATCAAAAGGATTGTACCGGGATAATATCCATCCGGTCAGGATCGCTCCGCCAATGAAGGCCACCACCATCAATATCAGTACGTTGCGCGTCAAATTACTTTTGCCAGTCGATGGCGAAAGCCTTTCATAATCCCGGCTCATTCCGGCTCCTTTTCTTCAGTCCGGCCGCTGGAAGGACCAAAATCTCTCGACATCACCGGCATAGTGCGCTCGCCAGAGACAGTAAAGCTTCGTCGTCCGGATGGCTCGCGCTTTGCAGGCTTTTCCATCCCGGCCCGCAGGCTTCCGCTACTTTCGCAGAAAAGGCCAGCACATGATATCGGCTTCGCGGCAGATCGAGGCGATCCAGTTCCGACCCAAGTTGACGCGCAGCGCGGGAAGAATGCACAAGAATGATAGTTTCCTCAGCGAGGCAGGCTTGCGCCTGCGCGCCCAGTGCGATCGCTTTAGACCGATAGACAGGCACGACATGCACATCCCGACCTGCTGCAAAAACTTCGGTATATTGCTCCCCAGCCAGCCATAAAATATTTTGATACTGGGCGTCTTTCAACTGGTCGAAAAGATGTTGGGCGTCACTTTCTCCGGTTTCGGCAACAAGAAAACCCGCACCCTCAGCTGCTGCAGCTGTTTTCTTGCCAACAGCCAACACCGGCAGGGACCGATAGGCATCTACTTGAACCCCACCATATTTAAGAGCATTGGCGCTGGTCAGGAGCAGCGCATCAAATTCCTTTGGTTCGGGACCGGACCATCGAATCGATTCAACGTCAAACAACGGATCGACAACCGCAAGCATCCCCAAATCACTCGCTCGCCGTTCGGTCTGCAGCGCTCCATCGAACGGTCGAAGGATCAGCAGCGGCAGGCTCATCGGCCAAATACGGCCTTCAGCTCGGCACTGGCCTGACCCAGAAGCGTGTCGGCCAATATGCCGGGCGCGGAAACATCCCCGGTGTCAAAGCTGGAATTACCAGCGATGCATTCTGTTCCGTCGGGCAGCAAAATTTCGGCCCGCAGATGAACGGTCGCACTATCGATAATTGCCAGTGCAGCAACCGGGCTGTGACAATCTGCGGTCAAACGTTCCAGAAACAGGCGTTCAGCAATGACCGCGCGAAATGTATTTGGCGAAGATATCGCGTGCATCAATCGGCGAACATGGGGGTCATCGGACCGCGCTTCTATCCCGATCGCGCCCTGCGCCGGCGCGGGAAGCATGACCTCGTCGGAAATGTCGACGCCTACATCCTCCATCTCCAGCCGGTTCAGACCGGCAGCGGCAAGCAGAGTCGCATCGTAATCGCCATCTTCAATCTTCTGCAGGCGGCTCTGAACATTGCCGCGAATCAATCTAATATCGAGATCGCTTCTCAACCGCAAAAGCTGCGCCTTGCGGCGCGGAGACGCGGTACCGACAATGGCCCGCTCGGCCAGAGCGTCAATAGACTCCGCTCCGATCAGCCGGTCGTGGATATCAGCCCGTTCCAGCATGGCCGCGAGAATGAACTCCCCCGGCCGGATAGTTTCCACATCCTTCATACTATGCACCGCGCAGTCGATCTCGCTATCACCGAGGGCGCGATCGAGTTCCTTCGTCCAAAGCGCCTTGCCGCCGATTTCCGCTAAAGCACGATCGAGGATTTTGTCGCCGCTAGCGATCATCGGCACCAGTTCCACTTGATCGGGTCGCCAGCCATGAACCGACAATAGCGCGTTGGCGGCCATAGTGGCTTGCGCCAGCGCCAGCGGCGATTGGCGCGTACCAATGCGCAAAGGCCGATCCAGCCCGGCAAGAATCTCTTTTTTGCTGTCTTCGCTCATGATAGCGCTTGTCCTAATGGCTTGAGCGCCTAAGTAAAAGCGTCATGAGCCTGATCTTGGGAATTGAATCCAGCTGCGACGAAACAGCGGCAGCGCTAGTCACGTCCGATCGCCAGATTCTGGCGCACAAATTGGCTGGCCAGGAAGCGGAACATGCCCCCTATGGCGGCGTCGTTCCCGAAATTGCCGCTCGCGCCCATGCCGAGATTCTTACACCATTAATATCCGCAGCACTTGATGAAGCCGGAAAATCGCTAAATGATGTCGATGCAATCGCCGCTACTGCCGGTCCCGGCCTGATTGGCGGGGTGATGGTCGGTCTGGTTACTGGCAAGGCACTGGCGATGGCAGCCGGCAAGCCGCTAATCGCCGTCAATCATCTCGAGGGCCACGCGCTGTCGCCGCGACTGGTCAATCCCGATCTCGCCTTTCCCTATTTGCTAATGCTGGTGTCCGGCGGCCATTGCCAGATTTTACGCGTCGAAGGCGTCGGCCAATATCGGCGACTAGCCACCACGATCGATGATGCGGCCGGTGAAGCATTCGACAAGACTGCGAAAATATTGGGTCTCGGCTATCCGGGCGGACCCAAGGTCGAAGCTTTTGCCCGGCAAGGCGATTGCCTTGCAGTCCCCTTGCCCCGTCCCTTGATCCGGTCTGCAGAACCGCATTTTTCTTTCGCCGGACTGAAAAGCGCCGTGGTGCGCGCCCATCAAAGCGGAGCACACAGGCCCGAAGATATCGCCGCGTCGTTCCAGCAAGCGGTGGTCGACTGCCTGCGCGACCGTCTGGAAAAAGCAATTCGCGATCATGGCAGCTGTGCGCATCTGGTTGTCGCAGGCGGTGTAGCGGCCAATACGCCAATCCGCGCCATGCTCGAAGAGGTCGCACAGGAAAATGACATGGCTTTTACCGCGCCACCGCACTGGCTGTGCACCGATAACGCGGCAATGATAGCCTGGGCAGGTGCCGAGCGCTTCGCAGCGGGGCTCACCGATCCACTCGATTTTGTCGCCCGGCCGCGCTGGCCGCTTGATCCGACAGCTGAAAAAGCGCGCGGCGCAGGGGTGAAAGCATGACTAAGGCAAATGCAAAAATCGGCGTCATCGGCGCAGGCGCCTGGGGCACGGCTCTCGCGCAGGTCCTGTCCGAAGGCCAAGGCGAATTTCTGCTATGGGCCCGCGAGCCGGAGGTCATCGACCAGATCAACCGGACCCATGAGAATATATCCTTTCTTCCCGGCCACCGTCTCCGCAACAATATTCTCGCGACCCAGGATTGGGATAAGATGGCAGCCTGCGATGTACTGCTTTTGGTCACCCCGGCACAACATCTGCGCGCCACCCTTCAGACGCTGCCCGATTGCGGCGCCGCGCTAATCCTGTGCTGCAAGGGGATCGAGGCCCGAAGCCGATTGCTGTTGAGCGAGGTCGCCAAGATAGTGAGACCGGATAATGACCTAGCGGTTTTGTCCGGCCCGACTTTTGCCCATGAAGTTGCCCAAGGCCTGCCAACCGCCCTGACGCTGGCGTGCGAAAGCGAATCCCTGTGGGACCGGCTCAACCCGCTAATCGCCAAGACTAGCTTCCGGCCTTATTATTCCGACGATGTCGTCGGCGCGGAAATTGGCGGTGCGGTCAAAAATGTGCTGGCGATCGGCTGCGGCGTGGTCGACGGCGCCGGCCTCGGTCAAAATGCTCGTGCATCGCTGATCAGCCGCGGCTTTGCCGAAATGCTCCGTTATGGCGCGGCCCGCGGAGCCCGGGCGGACACGCTCGCCGGCCTGTGCGGACTTGGCGATCTGGTACTCACCTGTTCCTCGACCAGTTCGCGCAATTTTTCGCTAGGCCGGGGACTGGGAGAAGGCCAGTCGGCGGAAACGCTTTTGTCGGACCGGACAACGGTCGCCGAGGGCGCCTCCACAGCGCCCGTCCTGCAGCAGGATGCCCGAGCCCGAGGTGTCGACATGCCGATTGTCGATGCCGTCTGCGCGCTGCTCACTGGCAAGGCTGATGTTCAGTCTGTGGTCACCCAGCTCATGAAAAGGCCGCTGGTTTCTGAGCGAAGATAGACCGGCAAGCCATGATGATGACAAATTCTCGAAACTGCTATAGACAGTTGTCCCTGGAGCGGGCCAGCCGGAGAGCGATTTGAACAGTCCTGAACCATCAGGCACGGCTGGTGCAGCGCCATTGGATGGCGAGTCGCCCGCTGACAAGAGCAAGGACGATATTGCCGCGCTGGCCAAAGGTGGGCGAACCAATATATTCGGCTTTCTGCTGCGCCTGGCTGCGCGCTTGCCGTTTCTCTTCATCGCCGGACGCATCTATGGCGCCGACGCATTGGGGCGCTTTGCTTATGCGATATTGGTAGTGGAATTTGCCGCCCAGCTCGCAACTCTTGGTCTGAAACGAGGACTGGCGGCGCAGCTGAGCAAAACCCAGAGACCCCATGTCCATGTGGTCTGGGACGGCTTGTTGGTCAGTTTTGTGGCATCTGCTGTCGCAGCGGCCATACTCATCGCCTTCCCATTCATCATGTTTCCCAATAGCGACATCAACGGACTCGACCGGTTCTTGCCGCTCGTCATATTCACTGTTGTCGGAGCGGATATTGCGCTGGCCGCCCTTGCCTATCGTTACGACATTGCCTCGACGGTGCGTGCCCGGTCGATTGTAGAGCCCTGGACGATCAGCATCGCCGCTTTCCTCTTCTCTTATTATTCGCTCCGCGATGGCCTGATCCTTTCCTATGTCGTGTCGATGATCGCAGCGTTGCTGGCTTCGCTTTGGCCTCTGTTTAAAAGCTACGGTCTGCCGCGCGGCTGGCGACCGGAGCCGCTGAAAATTGCGAAGATCGCCCGGCGCAATATGCCGCTCGCTGCCGCCGATGCTGCCGAATGGGGCTCGCGCCGACTGGATCTCGCCATTCTCGGCCTTTTTGCGTCGCCGGCGATCGTTGGGATCTATTATATCGCGCAACAAGTGGCGAGCCTGCCACAGAAGCTTAAAACCAGCTTCGATCCTATCCTCGGCCCGGTCATCACCCGCAATCTTGAGGCAGGGAATTTGAAGGCCATTGCCAGTCAGGTCAGCCAGGTCGGCTACTGGATCATTGCCGCACAGATCGGCATTGCACTGGCTCTGGCGATACCGGGAGAAGCCGTAATGGGACTGGTCGGGCCGGGTTTCGTTGGCGGGACCGGCGCGCTGGCGTTTCTGCTCGCTGCCGAAGCGGTGGCGGCAACCGCCGTGGTCAGCGAATCGGCTTTGGTCTATATCGCTCGCCATCGCAATCTGCTGATCTCGCTGTCGATGCTATTGTTACAGGCAGCGCTCAGTGTGGCCTTTATCCAGGTCTGCATCTATCTGGACCGGGGACCAATGTTCCAGGCCGCGGCTGTTGCGGCGGCCCTGATGGTGGCCCTCGCTTATGCCTCGGTGGTGAAAGCAATCTTTCTGTCCAAACTGCTCGACGCGCCGGTCAACGGCTGGCGCTGGACCTTGCTGATTGCCGTCGGCGTCGCCGGCGCAGTCGGCTATCTCGCCACACGTCTGCCCGAATGGATGGAACTGATCGTCGGCATCCCGTTGATCCTCGGCAGCTACGCCTGGGTCATCTGGAAATGGGGCTTTGGTCCGGAAGACCGGAAATTGTTCAAAATGAAAGGCTGATCAGCCGAGACGATTTTTGACGAGCTCCCGCAAATCTGCTTCCGGCCGCGCGCCAAAATGGGAAATCACTTCCGCTGCGGCAATCGCACCAATGGTCAGACATTCCTCCATCGGACGCTGCTCGATATAACCGCTCAGGAAGCCGGCAGCGAAAAGATCGCCTGCGCCGGTCGTGTCGACAATCTGGTCAATAGGTTCCGCAGCAACCGCAGTCGTCTTGCCATCACGAATCGCGATCGCCCCTTTTTCGCTTCGTGTCACCACCAGAATTTCGACTTTGGCAGCCGTTTGCGCAACCGCAGCGTCAAAATCATCGGTCTCACTCAGCATCATGATTTCCGCCTCATTGGCAAACAGGATATCAATCTTTCCATCATCAATCAGACCAACAAATTCTGCCCGGTGCCGGTCCACACAAAAGGTGTCGGACAAGGTAAAGGCAACTTTCCGACCATGTTCCTTGGCAATATCGATCCCTAGCGCCATCGCGGCCTTGGGTTCGTCTGCGTCCCACAAATAGCCTTCGAGATAGAGGATAGCGCCGCTGGCGATCAGATCGGCATCGACCGCAGCCGGCGGCAGAAATTGCGAGGCACCGAGAAAAGTATTCATCGTCCGCTGGGCATCCGGCGTGACAAAAATCAGGCAGCGCGCGGTTGGCGGCTCTTTACCCAAAGGCGGCACATCAAAGTCGATGCCGGTCGCACGAATATCATGAGCGAACACTTCGCCCAACTGATCATCAGCCACTTGCGCGATCAGCGCGCACTGGCGGCCCAATGTGGAGGCCCCAGCCAGCGTGTTGGCGCCTGAACCCCCGCTAATTTCCCGTGCCGGCCCCATGTCGCGGTACAATTCCTGCGCGCGGTCGGCATCGATCAGAGCCATGCTGCCCTTGACCAGCTGTTCCTCGTCAAGAAATTCATCGCTTGCCTGAGATATTACATCGACAATCGCATTGCCAATAGCGACAATATCATAACGGGCTTCGGTGCTCATAAAAATCCTCTTGCGGCAATTTGCATAATCGAGGCGGGTTAGGGGTTTGCCACGACACCATCAAGCAGAATTGACGCTGGCCAGACAATCATGACATGAAGCGCATATGTTTCAGGCCTTCTCACGCTCTATTGCGCAGCTCAATGACCGGACCATATTGGCGATTTTGCTGAAGGTCATTCTGCTCACTCTTCTCTTGTTCCTCTTATTCGGGGTGGCCGCCTATTTCGGACTGATATGGCTGTTTGCCATGCTCGGCTGGACAGAGGGCGGATTTGCTGCCGCAGCCGCTGCGGCGATCATCGCCATATTGACGGGACTTTTATTGTTCCGGATTGTCGCCATTTTTGTACTGAACATCTTTTCGGACAATATTGTCGATGCGGTAGAGCGGCGATATTATCCGGAGCGAGCGGAAACGGCAAAGCCGCCGGGCTATGGAGTCGGCATCAAAATGGGACTGGCGTCCGCTGGCCGAGCCGTGGGCTATAATATTCTCGCCGCACCGCTATATATTGTGCTTCTGGTCACCGGCATTGGTGTTCCGATTGCCTTTTTCACGATCAACGCAATCTTGCTGGGACGGGATCTTCAGGATATGGTCGCTGGTCGGCATGCCAGTGATTTTCACAATCTCACCACAGCGTGGAATCTGCCCAAACTCGAGCGCTTTTTCCTTGGATTGATCACCGCGCTGTTGCTCGCGATACCCTTTGTCAATTTCCTTGCGCCGGTTTTGGGAGCCGCTATGGCTACCCATCTGGTGCATGGGAAGAAGAAAGAATGATCCGCATGAAAGCCAAATTTCTTATATTACTCAGCCTGCCTGCGCTTGCCGCCTGCGCCTCTACCACGGCGACAAGAGGCCCCAGCCTGCCTGCCGTAGCGGATTCCCCGCTCAACTCGATAGCGGGCCTGGATATAGTCATGGGCAAAACCGCTGGGCAGCTCATCCGACTGTTCGGGAAGCCCCAGCTTGATATATCCGAGCCACCGGCCCAGAAACTCCAGTTTGCAAGCGGTGCATGCATAATGGATGCCTATCTGTATCCAACCGAGGCCGGGGGCACCAGCCGAGTCACCCATATCGACACCCGCCGCAGCGACGGCGCGGCGGTCGACCGGGTCAGCTGCGTCAATGCGCTACGGTTGCGCTGACGCCAGTTGATCGAGCGCCCAGCCCGCCGCTTCCCTGATCACCTCATCATCATCGTCCAGAAGCGCCCGAACCGGCGCGACCAATGCTGTATCGCCGCTATTGCCAGCGGCGATCAGGGCATTGCGTACCATCCTGTCACGACCCGATCGCTTGATCGGAGATCCCGAGAATACCTGCCGGAAGCCGGCATCATCGAGGGCCAGCAGATCCACCAAGGCAGGGGCCGCCAATTCGGCACGCGGCAGGAAAGCCTTGTTCGCCGCTCCCGCTTGCGCAAATTTATTCCAGGGGCAGACAGCCAGACAATCATCACAGCCGTAGATATGATTGCCGATCGCCTTGCGATATTGGAGCGGGATCGGCCCCTTATGCTCGATCGTCAGATAGGAAATACAGGCCCGGGCATCGAGCTGATAGGGCGCGGGAAAGGCCCCGGTCGGACAGATATCCTGACAGGCAGAGCAACTGCCGCAACTGTCTCTTCCCGGCTGTGACGGTTCCAGTTCCAGAGTGGTATAAATCGCGCCGAGAAACAGCCAGCTGCCATGCTCTCGGCTGACGACATTGGTATGCTTACCCTGCCAGCCCAGGCCAGCGGCTTCGGCCAGCGGCTTTTCCATCACCGGCGCGGTGTCGACAAAAACCTTCACTTCACATTCCGCTTGGGCGACGAGCCAGCCGGCGGTACGCTTGAGCGCTCCTTTCACGACATCGTGATAATCCTTGCCCTGCGCATAGACCGAAATGCGGCCGTGATCGGATACGCCCGCCAGCGCGAATGGATCGGTAGCTGGCGCATAGCTCATGCCCAGCATGACAACCGTCTGCACGTCGGGCCACAGCGTTGCCGGATCGGATCGTTCATCCGCCCGGTTGACCATCCAGAGCATGTCCCCCTGACGGCCGTCACTGAGCCATTGCTGCAGACGCTGTCCTGTTTCGGGCGCCAACCGGGCTGGAGCAATGCCGACCGCAGAAAACCCCTCTTCGATCGCCTTATTTTCCAGCGCTTTGGTCAATCTTAACTTGTCATCCGGCATAGGCTTTCCCTATCAAACACTCCCGTCCGATATGAAAGCTGTAAATGCACGCGCCCCATTCCGAATTTGCCGTAGAGGCTCGCAATATCGTCAAGAGATTTGATGGCGAAACAGCCGTCGACGGGATTGACCTGACAATCAGGAAAGGCAGCATATTCGGCATATTGGGACCGAATGGAGCGGGCAAGACCACGACATTGCGGATGCTGCTCGGAATCATCGATCCCGATGGGGGTGAGCGCTTCCTGCTCGGATCGCCCGACCCGATTTCAAAAGCACATCAGGTTGGCTATCTCCCCGAAGAGCGCGGACTCTATCCATCGATGAAAGCTTATGACGCGATTGCCTTCATGGGCGCGCTGCGCGGATTACCGCTGGCTGAAGGCCGCAAGCGTGGGCGCAAGATGATGGAAGATCACGGCCTGGGCGACGCCGCCGACAAACAGATCCGACAGCTATCCAAAGGCATGGCGCAGACAGTGCAATTGCTCGGCACGCTGGTCCACGATCCCGATCTGATCATTCTCGATGAACCCTTTTCCGGCCTTGACGCCCTCAACCAAGGCAAGCTGGAACGGTTGATCCGGGATCAGGCCGACAAGGGTGTCACGGTGATTTTCTCAACCCATGTGATCGCCCATGCCGAACGATTGTGCGAAGAGATTGCTATTGTCGCCGATGGTAAGATCCCGTTCAAAGGCAAGGTTTCGGAGGCCCGCGACCGGCTGCGTCCGCAAGTCCATCTCGAAACCCGCAATCTCGATGGCCCCTGGCGCACAGCCATTCCAGCAGACTGCAAACCGCTGGGTCACAACTGGCATTTCACCTTGCCGGAAAGCGGTGTCGAGCCCTTGCTGCATGCGCTGGTGGAAGGCGGCGCCGGGATCGAATCGCTGTCGATCGAACGTCCCGGCCTGCATGACGCCTTTGTCCAGATTGCCGGTGACGCCGCCGCCCGGAAAATGGAAGCCGACGCGATAGCCAATAGTCAGGGTGAAACCGCATGATCGAAACCATCCGCGCCGCCTTTGTGATTGCACGCCGCGATTTCACCGCAATCATATTTTCCAAATCCTTCTTTTTCTTTCTGCTCGGTCCGCTGTTTCCACTCGGGATCGGGATTGCCGCAGGAGGACTGGGATCGCAGGTATCCCGCGATATTGACAACCCCGTCATCGGTGTCGCCATCAGTCCGGAAGAGGCCGATCTGCTGCTGGCAACACGATTGCGGCTATCCCAGAGCCTCGGTTCGAAAGCCCTGCCCGAACTGGTCATATTAAAGGATTTTTCAGGGCAAGAAGCCGATATCATATCGGAATTGCGCAGCAAGCAATCCTATGCGGCCATTCTGTCGGGAACACTGGCCGCGCCTGTGCTGACCGGTTCCAGCGGAGACGTCCAACGATGGCGAGGGAAAATTGCCTTGATGGCAGAGACCGCCCTGTCGCAACCCACTGCGGTTAATATCACAACAAAATTTGTTGAACAGACTAGCAGTGCCAGCGAGCGTGATCAACTGCTGACGGCGCAGGCCGGTCAGGCGATCCTTATCCTGCTGACGATGATATTGGCGGGCATGGTCTTGTCCAATTTGGTCGAAGAAAAGACCAATAAGATCATCGAGATCCTGGCCGCCGCCATCCCGATGGATGCGATATTTCTCGGCAAGCTTTTCGCGATGCTCGGCATGGCCCTTGTCGGTATCGCCGTGTGGGCCACGATCGGATTTTCCATAACCCTCCTGGTTGGCGGAAACTTGGGTGCTTTACCCTCACCCGCGGTCGGCTGGCCATTATTCGGTCTGTTGCTAGTGCTCTACTTTTCGATGGCCTATCTGCTTCTAGGCTCGCTGTTTCTGGGTATCGGGGCGATGGCGACGACCGTGCGGGAGGTGCAGACTCTGTCGATGCCGGTCACTATGGGACAATTGCTGGTCTTCTTTCTCGCTTATTCCTCAATCACCAAACTGGGTGAACCGATGGAATGGTTTGCGGTGTTGTTTCCATTCAGCTCGCCTTTCGCGATGATCGCGCGAGCTGCGCAGATGGACAATATCTGGCAGCACGGCCTGGCGCTGACCTGGCAGGCTATTTTCACGATGATCATCATCCGATTTTCAGTGATGCTGTTCCGCCGCAACGTGATGAAGTCCGGACAAGCGGCCCGCAAAAAAAGCCTGTTCGCCAGAGTTACCGGAAAATAGTCTTGGGATTCACGCCATTTGCCGAAAAGACATTGACATTACTGTCAATAGCGGCAGATTGAACAAGTTTTGAAACGCAACCGATTGCTGCTACAAGCAACGGCAGGAGAGACTTATGGCATCCGTTCCCCAAATTGACCTTGGTAATCTTACTACCTCCCCCACCGCAGATGAGGCGCTGGAAAGCTGGTATAAACGCAATCCTCCCATCGCCGAGAAAGATGCCAATCCCTGGGATGTCAGCCGCGCTGAGCTGTACAGCAAGGATCTCTGGCGCAAGCCTTTTGCCGAAATGCGTGCAACGGCACCGATCAACAAGGTCGAAGGCGGCGTTCACGGAGATTTCTGGAACATCACCACCTATAAGCCAATTCAGCATGTCGAGGCGCTGCCCGAAATTTATTCTTCCGATGTCGCCCATGGTGGCATAACCATTGCCGACCCCACTTTCGACGACGACTTTCAGCTGCCAATGTTCATCGCCATGGACCGGCCCAAGCATACGGGCCAGCGTCGTACTGTCGCGCCGGCATTCACGCCGACCGAGATGAAGCGCATGGAAGTCGAAATACGCCAGCGCACCGAGGAAGTGCTCGACAGCCTGCCATGGGGCGAAAAATTCGACTGGGTCGACAAGGTGTCGATCGAACTGACCACTGGCATGCTCGCAATCCTTTTCGGATTCCCTTGGGAAGACCGCCGGCTGCTGACCTATTGGTCCGACTGGGCCGGGGATGTAGAATTATCGGTTGCCGAAGAGCTGAACGATCAGCGGCGGCAGATCCTGATGGAAATGGGAGCCTATTTCACCAAGCTCTGGAATGAACGGGTGAATGCAGAGCCGACCCCCGATCTGATCTCGATGATGATTCATTCGGAACATATGCGCGACATGGACCCGATGGAATTCATGGGCAATCTGGTGCTGCTGATCGTCGGCGGCAATGACACCACCCGAAACACCATGTCCGGCCTGGCCTTTGGTCTGAGCCAGTTCCCCGAAGAACGGACCAAACTGCAACAAAATCCCGACCTGATCCCCAATGCCGTGCAGGAAATCATCCGCTGGCAAACGCCGCTCGCCCATATGCGGCGCACCGCTCTGGAAGATCACGACCTGTTCGGCAACCAGATCAAAAAGGGCGACAAGGTCGTAATGTGGTATATTTCTGCCAATCGCGACGAAGAGGTTTTCCCGGAAGCGGACAAGATCATCGTCGACCGCGAAAATGCCCGGCGCCATCTGGCCTTCGGCTATGGCATTCACCGTTGCGTCGGCGCCCGTCTCGCCGAATTGCAGATACGGATTTTGCTCGAAGAAATGCACAAGCGGCGAATGCAGGTCAATCCAACCGGCAAGCATCGCCGCGTCCACGCCAGTTTCGTCCACGGGTTCCGCGAACTGGAAGTCGAGCTTTCCAAATATTGATCAGTTCTCGTTCAGCCGCGATTCTGTAACCAATCTCCATCCCGCTTCGAATGAATCAGGAATGTTGAAAAGGATTGCAGATGAAATCGCTTGACCGGCGCACAATCATATCCGGAACTCTGGCAGCTGCTGGAACCCTTGGTGTCGTCAGCCTTTCAAGCCTGTTCGACAATGGAATAGCGCAGGCTGGCGAGACATTCAAAATCAATCGGACGCCGGAGGAATGGAAGCAGCGGCTGGGCACGGCCCGCTACCGCATATTGCGTCTGGAAGGCACCGAACGGGCCTATTCCAGCCCGCTGAACAGCGAGAAACGCAAGGGCGTTTACGCCTGTGCCGGTTGCAATCTGGGTCTCTATAAATCGGATGAAAAATATGACAGCGGCACCGGCTGGCCGAGCTTCTGGGCGCCGATCGCCAAGAACCGCATCGGCACCAACCGAGACTATAAGCTCGGCTATCCGCGTACCGAAGTCCATTGCGCGCGCTGTGGTGGACATCTCGGGCATATTTTTGACGATGGCCCGAAACCGACCGGCAAACGGCATTGCATCAACGGGCTCTCGCTGAAATTCATTTCGGCCTGAACCGGGGCCTCAGTCTTCCGGCGCGTCAACCTGCTGCCAGAATTCCAGTTTGATCCCGTCGCAATCTAGGATCCAGGCAAATTTGCCATATCCTTCATCGATCTGCCCCAGGATTTCGAGACCTTTTTCTTCGAGCTGCTTAACATAGGCGTCCAGATCATCGACCCGCAGGTTGATCATGAACTTCGCTTCGCTTGGCTTCAGATAATCACTGGTGTCGGGGAAATGACTGATCAGACTATATGGCTTGTCACCTTTTTCGTCGGACCAGTTGAGCATCGGGCCATATTCCCCGTCTAGCTCGAGATAGTCCTTATACCATTTGCGTGTTGCTGCTGGGTCTTTCACCATGTGAAAAACCCCACCGAGACCGGTGACCCTTGCCATTTATAAACTCCGTGGTTCTTATTATTATGCGACCATTTCAATGTGCGACCATCGATCAAAACCTATCAGAGTTTACAGGTCGTTAGGCAAGCCTTTTGGCGCCAAGCGCCAGATTCTCAGGCTGTTGTCCCGTAACTGGACAGATTGCAACCAGTCCGGCTTTTGATCTTTTGCCAGTTGCGCCCAAAATCCTTCCGGATGTTTTTTTGCGTAAAAGTCCAGCTCCGGTTCTTCATTACATGCGACAATATAGCGAATATTATGCGATTCCAGCAAGCTGCGGGCCACATCCGGTGCCGACGTGAAAATCCGGATTTGGTCGCCCATCGCCTTGTCATTGCGATGGTGGCTGGTGGCAAGCACTCCATGCGGGGTCAGCAGCAAGATGCGCGGCCCGAAATCAAATGGCGCAAGAATGTTGGACCGGGGAAATGCGTTGAGCCGCGCAAGTGATTCATTGCCCTTGCATGCCGCAATTTCGGGATTGGCTTCAATCTGCGCATCGCCTCCACTGACACCATTGAAGAAGGCTACAGCGAGCGGCCCCGGCATGATCAGGAACACGACTGCCGCAGTGGCTAAAATGCGCAAAACCGGGCGCTTGATATCGCGCGCCCTGACAAAGGCCTGATGCACCGCCCAGGCCATGAATGGCAAAGCAAAGGCCGCCGCAACCGCCGTGGCGCGCTGGACGAACAAAGACAGCACCAAGGCCCAAAGAAAAGCATAGCCAAGAACGAATAACTTATTGCGGTCAATCTGACTGGGTTGGGTCCGCATGATGTATAGCAGACTGCAAAACCCGACGATGATCGATCCACCGAGCAAGGTCACCATTGTCTCGCCATTCTGATACCAGATCGGCAGGCCTTCGAGAACATGGACCAGCCAATATTCACGGACGATCGGATCCATGGTGTTGAACGCACCGCCGATGCATTGCGGGGCAAAAGCGTGAAAAACCCCCACGGCGGCGACAGCGGCGATCGCGAGGCCAGCGATGCGCAGCGCGATATTGGACGGCAAGAATTTAATCGCTGGCAGGATGATCGCCGCGCCAGCGGTACAAGCCCATAGATGCGCAGGAGAGAGGGCATCGCAATAGTTTTTCGCACTGTCAAAGCCACCTTGGGTAGCAAAATACAGGATGAAACTGGTCAGCAGGAAAGACAGCAAAGTCCAGAATAGCCGCACACCTTCCTCGGTCCGGAACACCCAGCGGACCGTCAGCAGCACGATCAAGGTCGCCGACAAGGGCAAGCCTTCCAGTGATATCGAAAGCCAGAGCGCCAGCGCAGCACCCAGTGCCAGCCCGCCATTGCGCTTGTCCGGCCAGAACATCGTCCATAGCGCCATCAGGGCCAGCACGATCTGCCAGCCATGATGATCCACTCGCATCGGCCGGATTTGGGCAACAATCGGAACGGCGGTCGCCATCAGGGCAGCGGCAAGAACTGCTATCTTGTGATCAAATATCTGTTCGGTGATTTTGGCAACCAGCCACATGGCCATGCCCAAAGTGATCAGCGGTACTATGACCATCGCTGCGGTTTCTGCGGTCGCCGCACCGAACAATGGCTTGAGCAGCAGCACCACCAAAGCCAGCGGCAACTCGATCCAGCGCGGCCAATGCATCGGCTGGCTGTCCGGTTCACCAATGCGATATTGTATGGTGTCAAACCAGCTTTGCCCACCGAGCCAGTCGCGCAACTGCACCATCCGCAACTGATCATCCGGGTCCCAGCCGATACCGGTCATGATCTGCCCCCGGGTGGCCGCAATCAGCACCGCGCAAACCGCGATCCAGATAAGAAACAGTGTTTGCGTATATGGACGTTGCAGGTCCGCCAAGTTCATTGCCCCCTCTTGCCCACACGCCAGATTTGGAAGAGACCTATCGTAGGCTGGGGTTCAAGCCAGTCATATTTGTGCCCCTCTTGCAACTTTGCCCAGAGACCATCAGGCGCCTTTGAACCGTAATAAATGAGTTCCGCGCTGTTTCTACACCCCACCAAATAATCGATATTCTGCTTAACAAGGATGCGCCGGGCCGATGCGGGAGAGCCCGTAAAGGCCGTTATAATGTCTTTAATCGCCGATTGATTGCGATGATAACCTGCTCCGGCCAAATGATGCGGCGTATGTTGCAATATAGCGGGACTGATATGCAAGCCGGCCATGATACGGGCCTTGGGTAGACGTCGCAGACTCTCCATTGCGGCCGCAGACTCACAATCCGAATTTACCTCAATCTCTGCTGTCAATTCCCCAGTTTCGTTTGCCGAGGCAGAAGAGAATGAGTCGACACACGCGAATATATAAAGCCCGACAAGCGCAGGACAAAGAAGGCCGGTTGCTAACAACCTTGACGACGTTCGCGACAATAAATTATCTTGCTTGTTACTGCGAGCAAACCAGTCAAGCGCTACTGGAGCGATGAGGATACCGGCCAACACCGATGGATAGATCAGCGTTCTTGATACGGTCAATCCGATTAAAGTCACTGCAACAAACAGGACCGCGATAATGACGTTTTCAATACGGTTGGCAGCCGTGCCGCTGACGAACAAAAAACACAAGCCGACTAACCCCGCGATTATGCTTGATATCGGCTGAACAGCACGGGACGTTTCAATCTGCCATATCGGCAGGCCTTCTGCGTTATGGTTATACCAAAAATTCTTGATCAGCGGATCGAGACTCTCGAAGGGGCTGCCTGTGCATGCTGGCGCGATCCAAAGAACAACAGCTATACCAAAGGCCCCTGCGACAGCCAGGATAATAAGCTTTGGGACGAAAGACATGGAAGTACCGGCGCTCTTTGAAATAAGTAAAACAAGATTGACTATACCCGCCACCGTCAGGAACGCGAAAAAATGGAACGGTGCCAGAGCATCACAATGATTAGGCGTCAGAGAGAAGCCTTCTGTCGCAAAATATATCATTGTAGATACCAATGCGAGCACACTGACAGCGACAGGAAACTGGTGCCGCGAGGCCTCCGTCCCCCCATAGGAAGCTGGCAGGATCCAGCGTACAGCAAGCAAGCTGACGAAAATTACGGCAAAGGGCAATCCCTCTACTGATATCTCGATCCACAATGCGCACGCCAATCCCATTAGGCTTGCCGCCCAGATCGGCCGTTCTCTTTCAATCAGCGCAAGAAAGCTCAACAAAAACATCACCAACTGCCAACCATGATGGTCAATGCGCATCGGGGAGAGCTGATATATTACCACCGGAACAGCGAATAGAAACAGAGCCGCCAGCAACGCTGTCTGAATGTTGAACAGCCGTCTCGTGATGGCCGCAACCAGAAAAATGGTAACACCGAGCGTAACCAAGGGTATGACTACAATCGCAACTTGCTCCGCCAATGCTTGTCCCAATACCGGCTTGAGCGCAATTATCGTCCCGGCAAGCGGCATATCCACCAACCGCGACCAATGCATAGAAAAGCCTTCCGGGCCATTCATTCGATATTGTGTTTTATCCCACCAACTTTGCCCTCCGAGCCAATCGCGCACTTGAACCAGACGCATCTGATCATCGGGCCCACTCATTTGCCAGCTCGTGATATTGTCCAGATTCACCAAGGTCAGAAGGACGGAAAAAGCCAGCCAGATTAATAGAAGCAAGCGATAATAATGTTTTTCAAAAAATGTCGGTTGCATCGATAAACCTCAACTGATTTTCTGTACCGCGCAAAGCGAACGGTCTTACAGAAAGTTCGGGTATGTATGTTTCAAGAATATCCAGAGAATCTACGAGGGGTCAAATTTATGGCGACGGCGGAATAGGAATAGCGCGCGAAAAAATCGATGCTTCTGAACAGCAATCCGACCCCCGCAGCCAACATAACTTCAGCATTGCGCGACATAAACCTCGTAGGGCATTTTACCACGAAGCTGGCTTTGAACAAACTGGTCATCGGAACACTCCGAATTTCCGCGTCAGATATACTGCGAAAAAGCTGACAAACACCGCCGCCCCCTTTGCGAGGACCGGCAATGTTCCGATGTCGGTTAACCAGCTGACAATACTGACGGTGATGCCAAGCCCGAGAACAGCAGTCGCGATAAAGCCGATCCGTTGCAATTGCAGCGCGGTGCCAACCCTGGTTTTGCCAGGAAATACAAAGTTTGATGAAATCAGCCAGTGAATGATGATACCGGCGCTATAACCCGCCGCCGATGCCCAGCCCGGGTCGACCAGAAACGCGACCAATATCATGAACAAGGCAACATCAAACGCCAGGCTGACGACACTCGCCAGAAGATAACGGGTAATCGAAAACCGGTTAAGCGCCGCCAGCGGGCCAGGCAGATTGCCCACCCAGCCACCGATGACCGACCGTCTGTCTGCGCCAGCGCGTTCCATTGATTCTAGGCCGCCTTCTGGGCGTTGCCGTCGGCGGATTCCTCGATCCGTGTCGGCACATCACGCATGCTTTCGAGCGCAGCCACGCGGTCTTCGCTGATTTCTTCCGCGACAACCCGTTGCGCACCTTCATCGCCCGATTCGTGATATTCGGCGTCTTCGTTGACGTTCCAGACATTCCACTTGCGGGTGCCGGCTTCGATATTTTCCACCGTCAGCATCGCGGTCATCATCGCGTGATCCTGATTATTATAGCGGTGCATGCCATTGCGCCCGACCATGTGCAGCGTCGGGAAGCGGCTTTCGAGATCATCGCGCATGGTGGCAACATTCTGTTCATAGCTGTCGTCATAGACCGGATAGGCCTTTTCCTGACGGACAACCGAGCCGCCGACGACATCTTCCGGCTTGCACAGGCCGAGGATCGCCATTTCCTTCTTGGCAAGCTCGATCAGGTCTTCGTCGGACGAGGACCACAGGCCGTCATTTTCGAAACAGAAATATTCCAGGCCGACACAGGCGATATTCTCGTCAGGCACCATTTCGGGTGACCAGCTGCGGAAATTCTGCACGCGGCCAACTTGCACGCGATCGTCATGGATATAGATCCAGTTATCGGGAAACAGATCGTCGGACTTGACCTTGATCGCCACCGTCAGGAAATCGCGATAGTTGAGGTCCTGCGCTTCCGGCATCGATTTCGGCAGCGGGTGGATACGCGTCGCGAGTTCTCGCATCGGCGCGCTCGAAATCACATGTTTCGCCGTGATGATGGTTTCGCCGTCGGCGTTCGTCGTGCTCATCCGCCAGTTGCCGTCGGCATCCTGTGCGAGCTGTTTCAGGCTATGCCCCATCAGCACTTCATTGCCCTTGGCTTCGACATGGGCTTTCGCTGCATCCCACATCATGCCGGGGCCGAGGCGGGGATAGCGGAAGGTTTCGAGCAGGGTTTTGACTTCCTGTCCGTCATTGGGTTTCTTGTTGAGGCCGAGCGACCGTTTCAGACCGTCGGTCACCGCGTTCCAGAGGCTCAGACCCTTGATCCGCTGGGCTGCCCAGTCCGCCGACATCTCGTCGCACGGCATGCCCCAGACCTTCTCGGTATAGGTCTTGAAGAAAATCGAATAGAGCTTGTAGCCGAACTGGTTGACCGTCCAGTCTTCAAAACTCTTCACATTCTTGTTCGGGAAGACCTTCGCCTTGCCATAGCTGAGCATGCACAAAGTCGAGCGCCAGATGCCGAGGTTCCACAAGGCTTCAAAGGCGCGGAGCGGATAGCTGTAGAATTTGCCTTCATAATATATGCGGCTCATCCGGGGGCGCTGAATGAAGTCGTCGGGCAGGATTTCATTCCACAGATCGACCACTTCCTGGCTTTTGGAAAAGAAGCGATGCCCGCCAATATCAAAGCGGAAGCCTTCATGCTCTACCGTCCGGCTGATCCCGCCGACATATTGCGGGTCTTTTTCGATCACCTTGACCGAATAGCCTTTCTTCGAAAGCAAATAGGCGGCGGTCAGGCCAGCCGGCCCCGCGCCAATGATGGCGACATCTACCGGAGAATTTGCGGGCGTGCTCTGTCTGGTCATAAAGTCCGTTCCCTGTTCATGGCGCGCGCATATCCGCGCCGTTCATGTTTCAGAAACCGGAGTGAACGAAATTGGTTAGCAGATAGTTAATATCGCCCTGAAATTTACAGGTGGCAAAACCGGCTCATTGGTCGCTGATCGGCGGCACCGGCTGCGGCGGCGCATCTGCATCCGCCTCGTGCACCTCGATATGGCCGCGCCCGACATGGCTCGTTCTGTAACCATAAGCGAAATAGAGCAGCAGTCCGATACCGCCCCAGATCGGCAGCACCATTTTCGCTTCAAATGGCAGATTGTAGAAAAGTCCCAAGCAGCCGATGATCGCCAGCGGTGCAACCACCCAGACCAGAGGCGTGCGGAACGGACGATGCCGGCCCGGATCGGTCCGGCGCAGGATCAGCACCGCCACCGCGACCATCAGAAAGGCGAACAAAGTTCCCGAATTGGAAATATTCGCCAGCTGGCCCACCGGCAGGAACGCAGCAAATACCGATACAGCAACGCCGGTTATGGCGGTCACGATATGCGGCGTTTTCCATTTCGGGTGAATAGTGGCGAGCTTTTCGGGCAACAGGCCGTCGCGCGCCATCACGAAGAAGATTCGGGTTTGACCAAACAGCATGATCAATATCACCGACGGCAGCGCCAGAAAGGCGGCAAGCCCGATGATATTGCCGAACGCCGGATAGCCGATGTGCCGCAGCACGAAAGCCAGCGCCTCATGGCTGCAGACCAGGGGTTCATGGCCCGCGGTCAGCAAGGCCTGACATTGGGCAGCAAATTCGGTGCTGCCGGGCGCGAGCACATTGCCGGCGGCGTCGACAATCGGCTGCGCACCGACCGTACCAATCGCACCGGCTGCGACCAGCAGATAGAAAACCGTACAGATGGCCAGACTCCCGAGCAAACCGATCGGCACGTTGCGCTGTGGGTTTTTGGTCTCCTCCGCCGCGGTCGACACCGCGTCAAAGCCGACATAGGCAAAAAATATCGAGGCCGCTGCACCCACGGCGCCAAAACCGCGGCTTTCACCAAACCAGCCATTGGGCAGGAACGGATCGAAATTCTGTCCCTTCATCATCGGCAGAGTGAGCACGATGAACATGGTCAGCGCCGAAACCTTGATCGCCACCAGCACCGCATTGACCTTGGCGCTCTCGCTGGTGCCGATCATCAGCAGAAAGGTGACGAGCAGCGCAATAACCAGCGCCGGCAGGTTGATCAGCCCGCCCGGCGCATAGCTGCCAATGGTCAGCGCGGTCGGCAAATGGATCCCGGCATTGGCCAGCAACCCTACAAAATAGCCCGACCAGCCGACCGAGACCGCGCTCGCCGCCACCGCATATTCCAGGATCAGCGCCCAGCCGACCATCCACGCCAGCAATTCGCCCATCACCGCATAGGTATAAGTATAGGCCGAGCCCGATACCGGCACCATCGAGGCCAGTTCCGAATAGCAGAGCGCGGCAACCGCGCAGACCAGCCCGGCGATCACGAAGCTCCACATCATCCCCGGACCGGCCTTCTGTGCCGCTTCCGATGTCAGCACAAAAATCCCGGTGCCGATAACCGCTCCGACACCCAATAAGGTGAGCTGAACGGGGCCGAGAGTGCGGGTTAGCGCCTTTTTCTCAGCCGTTGCCAATATTGCGTCGAGTGGTTTGATACGTCCGAAAAGATTGAAAGCCATGCAGCGATCCTGTCCCGAAAAACTGCGCTTGGATTACGCCGATTTTTGTAGGGCGCAAGTGGGATTCGACAGGGCTGTTCGTAATTATTCTATTTGGAGATTTCGAGTAGTTTATCGAGGTCAAATTCGCCATTTCCCCTTCTCCCTTAAGGGAGAAGGTTACGTAGCCTTGGCAGCTTGCTGCCTAGTCGCAGTTGGATGAGGGTGCTCCGCTCTCTAGGTGCAATAAACACTCACCTAACGTCGCCTGGCAGCAACACCGCAAGGCTCTCTGCCCGCTTGCTCGAAGCGATGTTCCGATAACCAGGTTCAGCATGACGAAATCACTCATCAACTACCCGATCCTTCGACCAGAAAGGCACAGAGTGCCGTGGCAGCGGCCGGATCAACTTCGCGTCCATGCTCTTCCTGATAAGCAGCCCGACTATGACGGCCACGACGATCAGGACAAGGATCGACTCTTCCGGTCCGGCGGCCCCGCCGGTCATCAACCGCGACCCGACAAAGTCGCTCTGCACCGGCGCCGCAGCCCGCCAGTCCTCCTGACCGGTCAAGGGAAGTCCGGTCATAAAAATAGTGAAGTTCCAAGCGGCATGGTGCAGGCCGATCATCCAGATATTGCGGCGAACCATATACATCAGGGTCCACATTCCGCCGATCAGGGCGGTCGACAATATGCTGAGCCAGCCTCCCAGATTGTCGTTGAACATATGCAGGCCGGCAAATAGCAGAGTCTGCGACACAAGCGCGACAATGGTACCGAAATATCGTTCGGAAATGGCGAACAGGGCGCCGCGAAACAGCAGCTCTTCCAGGATTGCTGCAGCAAGAATGACCAAGCCGACGCCCAGCACGGTCTGGAAGCCGGAATAGGAAATATACTGATAATAGCCCATGAGATAGAGCAGGATCATCGGTATGCCGATGATCGTAACGCCTGACAGGACGCCCAGTCCGATCAGTGGGATATCGACGGCGAGATCGCTTTTGCCGGCCCGCCGCTCGATATATTTCGTGTAGATCCAGTAGCCCAGCACAAAGGAGCAGAGCATGCCGATCCGCCGGACATATCCGCGCGACTGTTCATCAAGATCGAAAACCCCCGCAATCACCGGCTCCATCCCGAACCGAAACGCCCCGCCGATAGCGGCGATAACCGCAAGCGACAGGAGAAAGCTGCCCAAGGCACGGAGAAGATTGTGGATCATCGGCATAAATGGGGCTTTCAGACTGCGGGAATGATCGCTCTACCGTCATCCTGCACTTGTTTCAGGACCCCGGTCGGTGAAGCGCGAACTTGGGCCGAGATCCTGAAACAAGTTCAGGATGACGGGATTACTCGGCAAAAATCCTAATGCTCAACCACCAATTCCCGGGGCAACATCGGTTCGCTCAGCAACCGCTCCATCGCCTTCCAGCGCCAGACCGGAGCGTCGCCCTGGGCTTCGATCCAGTCGCGGACCATTTCCATGCCCAAGCCATAGTTGATCACATAGCTGCGATATTGTTCGTTGAAATCGGTCATCTGCTCCGCCCGTTCGCGGGAAACCAGCTGATATTTCTGGTTGAGCGTCACCGCTTGCTCGCGGGTGATTTCACCATCCAGATATTGCTGTGCAATCGTCATCCGCGCGCCGCTGAGCGCCTGTTTGGCAATTTGCAGTGCCCAGTAAGCCGCCGCCGTGTCCGGATCGAGGCCAGCGAGCGGGTAAAGCACATTACGCTCGTAATCCAGCCGTTCCTGCCCGCTGAACGCCAGTTCTATGCCGTAATTGGCCGAACCCTCGGCGATCAGGCTTTGCGGCGAATAAAGCGGATAGATGGAAAATTCCTGCCAACCGCGCCCTCTGGTCAGATTTTTCTCGAGCAGCATATTATAGACATGATGGCCCGGATAGCCCTCGTGGCAGCCGAGATCGACGGCGCGGCCGATGAAGATCGGCAAGTCGGTGTTGACTTGGATTAGGCTCTGATAATTGCCCTTATAATAATTATAACCGCTCCAGCTTTTGCCGGTGACAAATTCCAGCTTGAAATTCTCGCCCTTGGGCAGATCGAAATATTGCGCGGTCCGCGCCTTGCACTCGGCGATAGCGGTGTCGAACACGGCCTGCAGCCGGTCCTTGGGGATGATATAGGCATTTTCAAAAGCCGCTACCCGTTGGCTGAGCGGTCCATCACCCGGCGCGATTTTCCCGATTTCCTCGAGCACCGGGTCAAACTCTTCCAGCGACCGGAGCTCCGGTGTCACCCCGAACAGACCCTTGGCCTCCTTGGCGAAGGGAAACACCTCACCCTGTATCATCGCATGGCGGCTATTGGCTGCCTCAAGCTGCGCCGACAGAAAATGCTTGCGCTCCTCGACCAGCGGATCATCACTCTTCGGCAACGCATCGAGCCGCAGCATTAGATCGACAATCGCATTGCCCAGCGCGCGCATATCGCGCGGATCGGATTTCGCCGCCTCCGCCCATTCCGCCGGACCATAATAAGCGTCGACATAGCCGGCTTCTTGCTCGCCAAGCGCAAGCGTCAGCTTTACATAATCGCTGGAAATAGAGTTCAGCTCATTCGATGCCTTAAAACCCACAGTATCAGTGGCGATCGGCGACGGCACTGGCCCAGCCAGAGGGGTCGCCACCGATGAACAGGCAGAAACCGCCAGACAGGCAACGGCAATTAGGCCAGTGCCTTTCAAAGGGCGTCTTTCAGCTTTTTCACTGCAGCGTCCGGTAATACTTCAAGCAGTTCCTCCGCTTCCTTCTTGTCGAGCGATTTCAGATGTTTGTCCTGTGGTGCGAAGCGCAATATGCAGAAACCGACGATCGCCGACAGCAAAGATCCGCCGAGTACGCCGATTTTCGCCTCCTCGATCAGCAACTCCTGGCCGGGAAAGGCCAGCGCGCCGATGAACAGGCTCATGGTGAAGCCGATACCGCAGAGCATGGCCACGCCATAGACCTGCAGCCAGCTTGCCCCGCCCAGCCGTCCGGCGAAACCGGTTTTAACCGCGATCCAGACGCTAGCGAAAATGCCGATCTGCTTGCCGAAGAACAGGCCCGCGGCAATGCCCAATGGCAGAGGCGCAAAAATCTGGTCCATGCCAATGCCTTCGAGCGAGACACCAGCGTTGGCGAAGCCGAAGACCGGTACGATCAGAAAGGCGCTCCACGGTGATATCGCATGTTCGAGCCGATGGAGCGGCGAATGTTCGGCATCCGGAGAAGTCGGCGTGATCACGATCGGGATGGCCATGGCAGCCAATACCCCGGCGATTGTCGCATGGACCCCGGACATCAGCACCGCATACCAAAGCAGTCCCGATCCGATCAGATAGGGCCAGAGCTTCAGCACGCCATTGCGGTTCATCGTGTACATGACCGCCAATATAGCCGCGCTGGCCAGCAAAGCGGCACCGTTGATCTCGGCGGTATAAACCAGGGCAATGATCGCCACCGCACCCATATCATCGACAATCGCGACGGTGACCAGAAACAGCTTCAGCGACGTCGGCGCGCGGGGGCCCAGTAGCGCCAGCACGCCAATTGCAAAGGCAATATCGGTGGCGGCCGGAATCGCCCAGCCATTGTACAGCGAAGGAACATCCCTGACGACGGCCAGATAGATCAGCGCCGGAACAACCATTCCCGCCGCTGCCGCGAGCACCGGCAGACGTCGGCGGTCCCAGCTGTTGAGCCGTCCGTCGACAAATTCACGCTTGATTTCCAGTCCGACGAGCAGAAAGAAAATCGCCATCAGCCCGTCATTGATCCACAGATGCGGCGTCATCGGCCCCAATTTGCTCGACAGGACCGGTCCCTTTATCTCATGCAGAAAATGGTGATACATCTCGTATAACGGGCTGTTCGCCACCACCATCGCCAGCGCTGCTGCTGCCATTAACAAGATACCGCCTGCCGCTTCACTTCTCAGAAAGTCGCGAAGCGCGGAATTCCTGCCTGAGCGTTGCACTTTTTCGTCTGCCATAAGGGCGCCTTTTTCGGAATTTTGATTTGCCCAGGTCATGCGCAGACCGGGTCGTAAAATCAAGGCCTGTGTGCGGTGATTTCGGCCTTAAGCGGCAACCATCTCGCGAATATTGGCGGCAATCGTATAGCTTTTCTCGCGCGCTGCCTGATCGAAGATCGACCCGGAAATGATCAGCTCGTCAGCGCCGGTCCGTTCGATAAACTTGTCGACACCCTGCTTGACCTTGTCCGGCGAACCGATCGCGCTGCCTTGCATGATCTGTCCGAGCATCGCCTGGGCCTGCGGTGGCAGACTCTCGCGATAGCCATCGACCGGTGGCGGCATTTTCCCCGGATTGCCGGTCCTCAGAGCAACAAAGCTTTGCATCATCGAGCTGGACAGAAATTCCGCTTCTTCGTCGCTGTCAGCGGCAAAAATATTGAAGCCGCACAGGACATAAGGCTCGGCCAGCTGTTTGGATGGCTGAAAATCGCGGCGATAGATAGTCAGCGCCTCGTCGAGCATCTTCGGTGCAAAATGCGAGGCAAAGGCGTAAGGCAAGCCTAGGGCTGCCGCGAGTTGCGCGCCAAACAGGCTGCTGCCGAGAATATAGAGCGGGATATTCGTCCCCTGCCCCGGTGTCGCCTGCATACCAAGCCGTTCGTCGCCCGCCAAAAAGGCCTGCAGTTCCAGAACATCCCTCGGAAACTCGTTCGCATCGCTGTTGAGATTGCGGCGCAGCGCCTGCGCCGTCCGCTGGTCCGATCCCGGCGCACGGCCGAGCCCCAGATCAACCCGCCCCGGAAACAGCGCCTCCAGCGTCCCGAATTGCTCGGCGATCACCATCGGCGCATGATTGGGCAACATGATCCCGCCGGCACCGATGCGGATAGTCTTGGTCCCCTGTCCGATATGCCCGAGCGCCACCGCGGTTGCGGCACTGGCAATGCCCTCCATGCCATGATGTTCGGCCATCCAGAACCGTTCGTAACCGAGCGCTTCGCCATGCTGGGCAAGCGTCAGCGACCGGTCGAGCGCGGTCCTGACATCGCTGCCTTGCGGCACCGGAGAAAGATCCAATATTGAAAATTTTACCGCTTTGGTTCCGGTTTTAATCATCGTCCGTTCCTTTGTGCCAATTGTCCTGCAACCTTGATCGCATAGCCGCCCGAAACGTTGCGAAAGCCGAGTGTCGGCAATAGCAGGGTCCAGGCGCGGTCGCTACCCGAGAGGAACAGCCGCGCAGTATAAAAACCATTGCCTTCGAGTTTCAGGGTGAGCTGCTCCATGCCGGACCCGCTTTGCAGCGGCAGCACCAGCACACCATCCTGACATTCCGCCTTGCCGAGCAGCCCCTGCTTGAGGTCGAGCCCGGGAATATTAGCGTCAAGAGACACTCGCACCTGACCGCTGGCAGACTGGCAGCGGCCACCGGCAAAGTCGATATTCACGTCCCGCAGGTCGATCGCCGATGCTGGCAGCGGTGCCAGTTGACGGCCAACGGCCAGCACAGTCGTCACATTCTGCACCAGCAGGCTATTGCCGGATTTACCAACCGTTGCGACCAGCCCGCTATCACCGGCGACCGGCGGACGCTCCAGATCCATCAGCAACTTCCCGGTTAACAATGGCAGCAGTCGCACACCGGCATCGAGATCGCCAAGCGGGAAAGGGCCGATCTGCGCGCCTTCAATCCGGCCATGCCAGACCGATCCGCTGATTGCCTTGGCCGAGAAGCGCGACCCTTCCAGCCCCGCCATGCCCACGGCCAGCCGCAACGGCAGGAAGAACAGAGCCACGGTGATCACCGCCAACAGGATCAATATATAAGTCAATGCGCGCGGCACCTGCTTTCCTTCGATTCAGAGTTCGGGAGTGAACTGGTCGAAATAGGCGAAGATATCGTCTTCCGACCGGCTTGCAGCATCGCGCCATTTGGGAGCAGATTTGCGGTTGACCAACTTGCCTTGCGGGGACAGCACCAACACGGTCGGCGTGCCTTTGATTGATTTTATGCCAAAGCGCTGGGCAATGTCGATATTGCGGTTCTTCTCTCCGACATCGACATAGACGAGCTCATATTTGGCCGCCAGCATCGCGGCAAAGCGCGGTTCGGCAAACCAGCCGGACAGGCCACGGCTGTCATGGCACCAGTTGGCGCCCATCACGACGATCACCCGCTTGTCGGAAAGCTGCGCCCTGGCGAGTGCCGCATCCACTTGCTCCGCCGCATTGGCGGATTCGTCGAATGGCCGGGCTTCGGGATGACCAGTTTCGCTTGGCTCAGCCTTTACTGGCCGATTTGCAGGCACAGTAGAGAGGCCCAAAATGGCCAGAAAAAATAGCAAGAATCTCATGCCATGGCTATTACACTTCCAGCGGCATGAGGGAACAGGCTTTTGTCCGATCAAATGCACTGGGTTTCGCCAGAGGCGGAACCGCTTGGCCAAAACCAGCTTAGCCAGGCTCCGCTTAGCCCCGCAAATGGGTGTCGAAAAACGCCAGCGTCCGCCGCCACGACAATTTGGCCGCTTCCTCGTCATAGCGCGGCGTCGTGTCATTGTGGAATCCGTGGTTCACATCGGGATAGAAATGCACACTATATTCTTTCTGATGCTCCGCCAGCGCCGCTTCATAGGCTGGCCAGCCGGCGTTTATCCGCTCGTCATTCCCGGCATGATGGATCATCAGCGGCGCCTCAATCGCCGGAACGTCGGCGGCTTCCGGCTGTCGTCCGTAATAAGGCACCGACGCGGCAAGATCGGGATAGGCCACCGCCAGCGCATTGCACACGCCGCCGCCATAGCAGAAACCGACTGCGCCAACCTTGCCGGTCGAACCGGCATGATCGCGCAGAAATTCAAAAGCGGCGAAGAAATCTTCCATCAGCTTCGCGCCGTCCAGCGTACGCTGCATCGCCCGTCCGTCATCATCATTGCCGGGATAGCCGCCGAGCGGGCTCAGGCCGTCCGGTGCCAGCGCCAGATAACCGGCCTTGGCCACCCGCCGCGCGATATCCTCGATATAGGGGTTGAGACCGCGATTTTCGTGGATCACCAGAACCGCAGGCAGCTGGCCCGTCGCTCCCGCCGGTTTCGCCATCAGCGCGTTGATCTTGCCGTGCCCTTCGGCGCTATTGTAGCTGATCCGATTGGTTGTGATCCCCGGATCATCCGGCTCGACCTGCGCCGCCCATGCATAAACGGGTTGCAGCTGGTCCAGGATCATCGCCCCGGTCACTCCGGCAGCTGCAAATTTTCCGGCCTGCCGAATGAAGTCCCGCTTCGAGATCATGCCATGCACATAGCCGTCAAAAATCTCGAGAATATGGGGGTGAAAGTCACTTGCGCGTTTGCGGGTCGAAGTCATGATGGATCATCCTTCAGCGAAAATGGGCAGAAACTCGCCCGAGCATAGCAGAGAATGCATTTTTTCAAATCCCGTTTGTGCTGAGCCTGTCGAACCATCTTGCTCCTCGTAACGCTGACAAGGCGAGAGCCTAGAGAGGCCCTTCGACAGGCTCAGGGCGAACGGTGATTATCTTGGGCGTTGGTTGGAAAAACTTCGGCTTGTCAGCAATCCTAACCGAATGGCACTTCAAGCCGCTTCGCTAATCCCCGCCTCGATCTCCGCCGCCTTCTCCTCGACCAGCTTCACAATATGATCGACCATATCTGCATCCTCGACATGGTGATCGGTGACGCCGGAGAGATAGACCATATGCTTGCCCTTGCCGCCGCC
>TARA_R110000824_G_scaffold32672_1_pt1 | contig 29232 bp, 16 predicted proteins | sample TARA_R110000824 | Tara Oceans TARA_R110000824 (sample SAMEA4397747) | marine metagenome | biome: Polar Biome; feature: [MES] marine water layer (ENVO:01000295) within the mesopelagic zone...; material: water (ENVO:00002006), including particulate matter (ENVO:01000060) such as......
GGCGATTGTGTTGGCCTCTGCTGCGACCACCGAGTATCTCGATCCTATTATATATTCGTCGCACCCAAGCGTGGCAGCGCTTGAGACGTCTTTAATTGAAAAAGGAACGTATCACGACGCCAACAACAACGCCATGTTTGTGAATCTTCTGCCATCTTGGGTTATAGAGGAGAGTGAAGACCCCACGACAGATTTGCGGAAGGTGTCACACATTGTTGCGACATACTTTGATAAGTTGGCGCTCCAAATTGGCGCCCTAACAAACCTTAAGAGACCGCAATATACTAGTGCGTCCGCTACCCCGCTTCCCTTCGCGCAACACATGCCCCAATCGATGGGTCTTTACACACCAGAGATTTTCGTAGATTCTACAGTATTAGAAAAATTCATGAATCGCTCCCAAACGCAATTCATGGAAGGCGACGTAGAAGAGACAAAAAATCTTATTTATCTGAATCTTTACAATAGTTTAACTGGAATTTATAAATCTAAGGGAACTGAAAAATCCATCAAGAATGTACTTAGATGTTTCAATTATGATGATCGTGTAGTCAAATTTAAAACGTACTCTGATGGCGAAACCTTTGTTCTGCAGAATAACAAACATTTGGTATTAGAGCCCAACGCCTCGGTCAATCATAACGATAATTCGAATCTTAATGGGGTTGTCTTCCAGAAGTCTGATTCTTCTAATGCTCAGTCATATAACTTTATTTCGGGTACCTATGAATCGGGCAAGGAGTCACGCTATGGAATGACGGTAGAAGCGAATATAATCTTTCCCACTTTTACTCGCGCCGATGAAAGAGTAGATAGAGGATTCACGGATGTTTCCTTATTCGGTGTAGCTCTAGCAAACACTGCCTCTGTGTCCGATACGACATGGGCCACAACAGACCCAGTAAACTTACAGGTCTATGCTGTCCGCGATGAAAAGTGGTCTAAGAACACCTACTTCAAACTCACGTCCTCTGTAGCGCCTTTTCCGTTTCCAGTACTGACTAGTAGCACGTATTTTGGCGTTTACAATAATGAGGAATGGAACTTCTCTGTCCGCCTTAAACCATCGATTTATCCCTTGGCAGACGTGGTCTCGGGCTCAAGTACTTATACATATGATTTAGAGTTTGCCGGCATTAACACGCTTAATGACACTGTTAAAGAAAGTTTTATTTTAACGAGTTCAATTTCGCAAGCAGTTGGTCTCAATATACTTAAAAGTGCAAAAAGGCTTTACGCCGGCGCACGCCGAACGAATATCACGGGCGCCGTCCACGCCCAGTCAGATGTTTTATTCACCAATATGAAATATTGGACGAAATATTTAGAATACAATAACCTTAAACAACATTCCTATGACATTAATAATGCTGGAATTTCTGGCTCATACAAGAATATATCTGCCCTAGACTCAAATTTATCACAAATCGATTCTCGTAACGCAAATACATTGGCGCTTCATTGGACGTTCGATAACATCACTGGCTCAGATAGTGGTGGTAATTTTTACTATGTGCAAGATATGAGTTCGGGGTCTGCCATGCTGCGCAGCAGATATGGGTGGCCAGGAGCAATTGCCGGCTATCAGCATACTGGATATGGCTACGGCTTTAAAGCGTCTTCGACTGATGTGGTTAATAAAAATTTGACAAACATTGTCAAGTTTACGGATCCGGAATCGCCAACATCGGCGAATATGATTAATGTTTTAGGTGATCGTGAAAAAGTGTTCGGCACAGAGCAGGCAATTCCAAAGTATTTCCACGTAGTTGAGAAGAGCTTATATGACGCGATATCGCAAGAGATGTTGGCATTCTTCGCCGGCGTCATCGATTTCAACAATGTGATTGGCGAACCGGTTAACCGATATCGAATGAGGTATAAAGCTCTCGAAAAACTAAGAGAGGTGTTCTTCCAGCGAGTCACAGATGTTGCTAGCGTGGAAAAATTTGTAGAGTACTATAAGTGGTTAGATGATGCAATCGCGATTATTATCTCACAGTTAGTTCCTGCCGGCTCTGACATGTCGGCTGAGAACTATAATATGATTGAAAGTCATGTCTTAGAAAGGAACAAATACCGAACTCAATTCCCGACAATAGAATTTGTTGCTCCGGACCCTGAAACCCCTATGATGGGCATCAATGAACAGCTTTATAACTGGCGAATTACTCATGCCCCCACTTCTAATAACCAGAATGAAAACACAGTATGGTGGAAAGAGAGAGCAGATAGATTATTAGATAAACAGATTACTTCCGGGGATACAGCCATCGACCGTCAGCGCGAGAATATCCGTGAAGGCGCAGACATTGTAAACTCCCAAACGTCTTCCACAGTTTCGACTGTTTCCAAACAAGAATATCAGACGTCAGTTGATGTTTTACGCACCCGCGCTGCCCCATATCGACTTTTGATGAATAGACCGCAAGAAATCCAAGGCGGTACTAATTTTGAAAGCAGTAAAAACATTGGGATATCTTACAATGCGACGGCTCCGGCCGGCCCCGTTAATAGAGAGTTCTCGCGATTTGTCCCAGTTAACGTGTTACTGGCATTCGCTAAAGATATTAATGTGATACCTGTCAGTAGCGTTGTTGACCCTTCAAAGAAGGTAAAGCGTTATTTCGGAGTCCACCATGGTCGCGAATGGCAGGATGGCACAAGCTATTATAACGCTAAATCTTCCCTTGTTTTCCCCTTCAATGTGATTAGTGCCTCGGTGCCATCGGGCTATAATAAAGCTGTAACTGAAAAAGTAATAAACGATGTAGTTATCACAAACTTGCACAACGATGTGTATGGCCCCGACATGGAAAAGCCGATGCAAGGTCCATTTACGGAATATGCCGTCGGCGGCCACCAATCGAGGCATGTCAAGTTAAATTCGGGTACCGATACATATACGAACCGCCCGGAAGCGTGGAAGTTGTTATTGGGCAAGTGTGGCGATCTCACAGGCGCTATCGGACTCGTGGGCGCCGACTACCCATGGCCAGAGGCGAACAACGTGGGTGCGACACCATACCCGATGACCGCTTCTCAGAAGGCGGTCTATTATCGAGGATTCACCGCCAAGCGCCCCGTCAATATTCGCAACATTCATTGTACGACCGGCTCTACTATCTTGGGCAACTACTTTAATAATTATGAGGTAGTCCAGACCGTAGGTGCTTACTCGAATCCCCGGGGATTTGTAGAGAATCCTCCAGTGCTTCCTGTCGAGATTACGCAGACTCCCTCTGCTAGCCAGGCGAGATCATTTTTAGATATCCGCCGAGCTACTGATTCGCACTTTGACTTTATACCTGAATATTCTGTTGCATATCTACACGATTCTTCGAGCGCAAACCAAAGTGTCATACGTTCGCGTTTCTCTGCTCCCGGCGGCATAGACACATTGGGCCAGGGATATGGAGATATCCGCTCCGATGAATATAGCGTATATAATGCAAGGAATTATAGGAACTGGTCGGTTCTGAGACCATTCCAAAATATGTCAGGCACGGTTTCGGAGCCAACAGGCATCGGCACCCCTGGAATTCGCGCTTATGATATCAATGGAAAAGACTTTGGGCTTTATATGAACTTAACGCGCCACTGTGGTAAGTTCGGAAGAAGCTCTCTTTTAGTAACGAATCCCGGCGCCTCATATGAACAGGCAGCCTCCTATGTCAAGGTTAATAGGAACCCGCGCCACAGATTGGTAATTGCTGCGCAGGCGCCGATCTATGCCGGCAGCGCCCTCTCTAATACTCAAAATCTTAATTTCCCCAACACGAACCAGTCTTGTCTTGTTATGACGGGCGCCCATGGATGGAAAGAGGCGAGACATCTGCTCAACGCTCTTACATCTAGTGGCTTTTCTTACACTGGCTGGCACTGGTTTGGCGCCGGTTCCTCGACCCGCAAAATCCTTGAGCTTGGTCGCAATAACGGTAATAATTTCCCGGGAATCGGCTTTTCTAAATCGTATGTATCTTCGGAACACAGAATAAATGTATATATGGCCACCGCAGACGCTGCTATCGGCGGCGCTGAACGCCAAGCAACATGGTATATCTCCGGCGCCGCCCCTGAACAATGGCACCACCTTGCCATAACGTGGACAGGCTCACAAGGTTCCCTCGTGACAGCAGAACCTACAGTATATCTAAATGGTGTTTCTTCTTCGTTAACAACTCAACTCGCGCCATACAATTATTATGACGATGCATGGCGCCCCAGCTTTACCTTCAAGGGACATGCCTCCGTTACATTCACGGGTGATAACTTTCTGGGTATCGGCACTGATTATTCCAGCGTAAGCTCCTATGTGATGAGCGGAACAATGGACGAGATTAGTTTGTGGAAGAGACCTATAACTTCTGCTGAGGTTACCAATATATATAATGGAGGTGTTCCCTGTGATATTACGAGATCAATAGCATATACAGGAGACGGACAAAGCGGCGCCACTATGTTCGATTGGATCCGGTGCGGCGAACTTGGTGGCTCAGTTAACAATATAAATCCGGCGATATTGGACCCTAACAACATCATTAAGGGATTTGTATATGGATCCCCCGTCGCCTCGGCCTATATGCCAATAGCCTTGTCGGGATCCGTCAATTTGTTAGTAATTAATGCCACATCCCCAGCGCCATTGGTAGGCTGCACCAAGACTGTGGTCGGGTGGCAAGACTCCTATGTAACGTCTTCTCAGTATGATAATTTCTGGGTGAAGCATCAGATTCCAAGATCAGATAGACAATATGCATGGATCACAGGCGCCCTCGCCCGCCCGGCGCTCTATGGGGGCTTAAGATACTACGGCTATGCGCCAACTTCTGGACCACAGGAAGGATATTATCAATACAGTTCTTCGGCCGGATTAAGATATGATTCTTATTTCCCCTTTGTATCTGCTAGTTCTGCGCGCGGACCTGCCGGCACTGCCTCTATTTATCAGCCGGCCATGGACTTAAATATATATGTAATAGACTCCGTAGACGAGTCCAATGATAATACGCTTGGATTCCCGACCTCTGACAACATCGCAGGAGCCTATGCAAATGATACATTCCTGATCAAGAATTCGATTAATCCGACATCTACTCTTCGCGAGGCTGATTACTTTAATTTGATTATGACGAAACGTAAGAATACGTTTGGCTACCGAGCCGCGCCTCAGAATGGACCCACCCAAAACGCGGTTTTGCGCAAGCACAAAAGAGAAAGCATCTTGACAATAACTACTTCACCTTTGGAGAGGTATACATATAAGCCATTCACTGATCGCGGACTTCCTGTCTTAACTAACATGGACATTAACACTTATGCCTCAGATGGTACGCTATCATCGTTCCAAAACATTACTTTAAAAACGTCGTATGTAAACGAGAAGCTTTATTTCAGCGATCCGGTTCTTAACGAAAACTTAGAACTCTCGTCAACTGAAAAGGATTATCTTTTGGAGCAGCTGGTGACTATGGCGAATACTTCTGATACATACACTTTAAATTGGATACTGTACTCAGAGCGTATGTTCCCGACAAAAGAAAACGAGTATACATCTGGCTCATCTACTCGTGTGGGGTATGATAATCTCTATTGGCGCGGTACGGAATTAGAAAGATATCGTGCCCATACAATTTTGGTCCTCACTAACTCATATGGTGCGAAAAACATCCGTCAGTCGATTTGGCCTCTCGATGCGCCCATGGGCTTCTTAACTCGTAGTTCAGCTGCGGTCGCATCCATTGGCTACCCCGCCGCAAGCACCGATCTTAGGCTGTCTAATAGTGCCGGTGAGCTACAAAATGAATACTTACATGCAGTACCGGGACCTCCCGGCACCACTGCGCAGTATAAAACAAGGAACAGCACGGCTGGAGGCTTATACGCGCGCAAACATATGCTTGGGGGTGGAAATTCGGTAGTCTCGCCGTCTGGTATGCCAATTCCAGAAACCGGCTCTCATGTTGCGACTGGCAGCATTGACCGGCAATTCAACAACATGCCGATCTATACCGGAGAAGCTTATTGGGATACACCCTCAAATGCAGGAGTCATCCAGAAAACTGGTCTGACGTTTAAGTTTGTGTCTTACCCATCTAATCCATGGTTTAAGGATTACGACGAATATAAAGACGAACTCACAACAGTTAGCAAGGGTTATGCAATTGTTCCAGAGTTTAGGATTAGCGAACATATTGAGGATTATGAAAAATACGGACTGTCGGGTATAACTGATACTTTTGAAATTGTGGGTACCGGGAAGGACAGTTCACAGTCTGGCTTTTACGTGGATTATTCAAATGCTGAATTTATGAAAGGGTTTGCTGATATGTCTTCTCTGTCTCTCTTGGAGCCGGATGAAATCAAGCTTGTCTGCAGCGCCTCCATTCGCTTAATGCCCTATAAGGGATTTTACCCTGCGCAAAGGAGCTTAGACCTTGTTAAAAGATTTAAAAATTCGTATGCTGATTCTGTTATTGGCGAAACACCTTTTAAGACAATCGCTGCACAGACTGATGGCGCCGTGCGCCCATTGGCACAGACGCTATTCGCGCCCGGGCTGCTATACAATACTATTAAATCTGGAATGGCTGTAGACTATCCAGTAGGCACTGTTGATACTAAGATTAAAAAACAGTTTTTCGGCCGTTCAACCGGCGCCGAAGGGAAGTCTCAGTGGATGCTTACTAGCCAAGTTACTGGAACCTTTACGATAACAGGTACCCCGCCTGGCCTGGCATATCATGGTGGAACAATTTGGGACCAGCGGATCCCGTTTGAAGCAATTATGGAGCCAGAAAAGTATTTAGGAGGGTTGTCCCTATATGATAGAGAGCCGCATCCGTCTGCATCATTAAGCGTTACAGCATCTCTTTCATCGGTGAGTGGTGATTCTCTGTATACCAAGATGGCTTCAAACTTCTTCGGCGAGATCGGCAATTTCTTCTTACAGGATTCATCATATAGTATATTGGAGTCTGATATAGTAACGTCTGATCTTAGGTTTAGTACCGGCAGTATCTATGGAGCAAGATTGAAACTTCGCCGGTCCATGAGTGGAAGTAGAATTTATACGGCTGAATCTGGTTCTACAGGTAATAACACGCCATATGGGACCTTTGGGGCAAAGTTCTATGATATTAGTACTACTCCTCCGACTTTCCAAAAAGGCGTTACATATCCGCTGCCTCAAGACCCAAGACAACTTCCAAGTTCACAATTGCAAGAGAACTTCACGTTGTATAGCCGCCCGACAGCATTTGGTCCAGCAGTTTCCGGACGCCCTGAAGGCGTACATGCAGCTAACAAACAATTAGCTATCACGGCCCCGGTAGACAGTGTTAATGGATTTAACTGGTCGTTTACACCGCCCTATTATAACGGCGAATCGTGGCTTGATCTAATCTTCGAGCCCGACCCTGACGAGACCTACGACTTAGAAAAGATTCTCTCAGAGATGAAGACCAGATACTGGCGCCTAGACCCCGGCCCATCCGCATCGATTGCCCCTGCTTTAAGCGCAACCGGATGGACTGGTACCCAATTAATTCCAACCATTAGCGGGAATTATTCTGCGTCGGCAGTTACCTGGGGAGATACGATTTATGGCGGCAAGAACATTAATGCGAATGCTATGCAACTGAGCGCTAGTATTAATTGCTTCGGTGTTGAACGAATTAAGAAAACCCGTGTTAGTCCTTTCGGCACAGAAATATTAACCGAAGACGAGACTGTTGGGATGAAGTGGGTAATTCAGCCCAAAATGGAAACCCCGATGCCAAACTTCAACAATGCCGGCGCCCGCCCAATTACAGCAGCTACAGGCACCTTGAGCATACCTACTTATGCATCTCAATCAGTACCCCGGGGCATGTGGCATCAATTTGGTGTGATAGAACCTGATCCAAATAAGGGCATTTTCTTGGAGATTGGCGATATCCCAACTGATTGGCTTAGAAACCACTACGATGTAACCCAGAATGACACAATTTATAATCAAGGCGATGCATCCGCCAATGGCAGCAATATGTTCCGTAAATTACAACCTTTGACAGATGTGGTTGGCTTCAATTCAAATAACGTTTCACGGAAGCTCGGCGCAATGGCAGAGTCAAGAACAATTAAAGAAGCTATTGTGGCTATCCCGTATCAATCGATTACGCTGCCAGCAACAGCAACAGCAACAGCAACATTTATGCCAGCTGTAGTGGACTCGAAAAGGTTTTTTGCTATTGACTCAGCGATGATTGAGGCGTCTGTAGCAACGAGTGTGGGTAGCGCTGACGGCGATTCTTTAGACTATGCTGGTCTGTCAATTCGTCGCATGGTAGAGTCAATGCAAAATTACATCCTGCCACCTCAGTTCGATTTCTTAAACAATCCTGATGCCGATCCGATGGTAATGTATTTCTTTGAGTTTGAATATACTTTTGATAAGGATGATTTAAATTATATCTGGCAGAACATCGCTCCGCGTGGCTCTAAGAAGATTACGAAAACTGCATCCTCCACTGCACATACGCTTGGAACCAACGAGCTTCTAACCATGTCCGATGTCATGAATGAAGACACACGATGGATGGTGTTTAAAGTAAAACAAAGAAGTCAAAAACAGCACCAAGACTTGCTGTATTCACAGGCAGGAAGCTCCACATCTCCGGCATTTAGTATGTCAACAATGGCTGCGATGACGACATTCGGTGATCGTTTAGACACTGATACCTATAAGTTAGAATATAACTGGCCATATGATTATGTTTCCTTTGTGGAATCCATAAAATTCGACAGTCAGGTGATGTATCGGGATTATGTCTCGGCAATCGACATCCCGACTGCTGAATCTACGGAGACGCCGGTTTCTGGAAAGGTGCCCTCGGGTGTCGCAGACAAGATGGCTGAATATTCGGCGGGCTCTTCAGCGGGCTTTGATCCACTTACACTTAGCGAGATGACAAAAGAGACTGTAGTTTCCGCGGATTTATTTAATGCTATTAAATCAATGGTAGATCCATCCAAGGCCGCGTCTAGAGTTGAATCTGGTGGAGTCCTCTCGGCTATGGATAGTACGATGACAAAACCTCCGTCATCCCCGGGAAAGAAAGGGGCGGCCTCTTTCGCTCGTACTGATTCTTCATGTGGAGAAACGTCCACCGGCACTACCAGCGCGATTGCGACCTCTACAAGAACTAAGGACATAGAGATGCCCGCAGAGTCTTTAGAGTCTTTAGAGTCCGCAGCGTCTCAATCATATACCCCCTCTGGACCAAAGAAATCAACAAAGACCTCATCAGCGTTAACTTCCGCAGTCAAGAAAGGAACCAAGAAAAAGTAATACACTATTTACGTAATAGATATTGGAAATTTTAAATGGCTAAATTCATTAATAAAAAAGAGCAGGTATTTGATTTAAGGCTAACATCATACGGCCGATATCTCTTTTCTGTCGGAACATTTAAGCCGGCTTATTACGCCTTTTACGACGATAATGTGGTTTATGACAAGAGATATACTCACGCTAGCGCATCTGAGAACCAGAATAATGTCCACAATCGGATAAAAAACGAAACACAATACTTGGAAAGTCTGGTATTATTTCGAGACGTAGAAGAGACACTCAACAGTACAGTTGGTGCATCAACAGAATGGTATAACCAAATCGATATAACCCCACGAATGCTTGAGCCGGCACCGGATGTGTTCAGATTTAATGCCCCTCTTGGTGACGCCTATTTGGATGGGCCAACCCAATACGCGCCGGCCTGGAAGATAGCTGGACTTCAAACAAGGATCACCTCGTCAAATCCGCAAGACACAACCAACGGGACAAACATTCCTCAACTTGATATCAGAGCGACGTATATCAAGCGCACAGTTGATGATGAATACGATTATGATCCCCTTGGCCCCCGCCGTATGTCCGGCAGAACAAACGTTTTTGAAGATGAGAAGGTAATTGAGTTGGTCAACAACGATCCACTTTACTACATCGAAGAAGTGAATACCGAGACACTAACTAAAAATTTTGAAATAGAGGTGTTTCTTGTTATTACATCGTCGGTTTCGGGAACAGCCGAAACGTTGGAAAGGAAGTACTTCAGGCGCGAGATTCCTCAAGTGCAGAACGGATATCTTATGTCCGAAGCCCCAAAGACGGTGACGTCTGATATGTTGACGACTGGAAGTATAGAATATTACTTCGACGTTCTTCTCGATACCCAGGTAAATCAAAAATTGGCATGCAAAGGCGCCGAAGTGTTTAATAAAGAATCATATTATGTCGACATCGACTTTGAATGTGGTGAAGATAAACAAGAAAACTTGCTATATGATATTTACGGATCAGTAACGGAGCCAGAAATATGTCAGTAATAAATTTGAAAGGAAATACTGTCGCAAATACCGGTAAGTATCTTCCTGCCCCGTATATTGATAAGATCGAGCTTCTCGGCGGCGGCGATACAGAAGAGGCAACGTTCACAGTAGATACATCAGTATTCACTGTTAACCATATAGACCGCTGGTCCTATGACGGGACCAAAGCGCTGCCAGATGAGACGGCATATGCCAACAGCTTAGAGAATGAACTCAACTATTACGTGATGGTGTTTATGAACGCCGACCCGGAAGCGGCCATGATGCCCGACGTCGATCCCACCACGGGCATCTCCTTTTATGAATCTGTTCTAAACGGCGTGAACCCTTTTGTGATGTATTATGATTCGGGCTCGTTAATCCACCCAGATTGGCCCAGCTTCATCCCCGGTGCAGACAACGGACCCGTGGTACTGCGGCAAATATTCCCCTTCAACTCAAGTCCCGAGAGTGGATATAATCAACAGGGGCAGAATATACTTAAATTTTCGGCCGAGCAAGAACTATTCGATATTAAAGATATCGTACTACATCTCTCCGACCCCGTGTCCTGGACATCACCAGATTTGTGGGATATCTGTGAATCGCTAAAGGTTATAACATTTAGCAGTACCTATGATTATTTCAGTAATGTAGGTTCTTTTGAGGAAAAAAAGAACAATCTTCCCTTGTTACAACTTGCGACTAGTGAACTTTCCCATGAAAATGTGATTGAAGGTGGTACTTTAGCACCGGCCGCTCAAACAATATATTCAGATAGTACCGGCGCGGTATACGAAGAGGTTCCCTTGGTCTCGATTGATTTGGCTCCGCATAAAATCGGCAGGATAACCCACGAACAAGTTGTGGACAAGTTTCAAGGTTTGTTAGACAACTATCAATCTTACTACGATACGGAAGACAAATACCATAAGCTCAAAAACATTATGGATAACGTGGCCACGGTCTTGGCAACTCACGGTGAAAGTGAAAATATCCTTCCCCAACTTAATCAGATAGCCAAGACATATCCAGACAAGGCACCGATTAGACCAATTGGCAAGTTTTACAAGAGTTTTCGAAAGAGAATCTTTGCTGTTAATAAGGCAATTAAGTCGGGCGAGAAGTTGAGAAGGAAGATTCTTTATAGCTCTAAGATATCAGATCACAGAGAACTCCCGGATTTGACATCACTGGAATTGTTACATGATACAGATTTCAACGAAGAGACCGGCGCATCCCTGGGCGATACCTACATATATACAAATTGGACGTACTCGAACTACTCCCCCCATACCGAAGACTCGTACTCGGAGTCCATGTCCGGGGTCGTAGTCCAGCCCCGAGTTGTTTTCGGGCATTACTTCTTTGATTATGAAAAAGCGCTTAGAAGGGTATCGAATGTTTCAAGCGTGTTTAGAATAGATAAGCTCATCGATGTGTTTGGGCTGCAAATTCCATATACGCTGTTCCACGTCAATGGGAGCTGGGTCTTTCGTCAATATCAGCTGGACGGCGGCGGCGCAAGCCGAATGTCAGCAGCAACAATCGGTACAACAATGGTCTCCAATAGACCATATCCGCGTTCTGAGTACACACACATTCGGGACTTTTATAACAACGATGATGTGCCGTGGCCCGCCGTCGCGATATCACCAAAGGGGAATCATGAGGTCAATGTCTCTGAAGCCATCGCCGTGTGGGCGTTCGAAAATACACCCTATAGCGAATTTGATCCCGAACAGGACGTCCGCCTCGGCGCTAGCGACGGACTAGCAACTAGCTTGGTATATCGTGAGTTTCTAGATATTGGTTCGTATCCGAATTCGTATGTCCACGCGTACGGTCCGAGCCCTATAGAAAATTATAGAATGATGTGCTTTGAACTATTAGATTATCAAATGTCCTGTTACGGCGAGAACGAGGGATATTCCACTTATATTTCCGTGACAGACTCCACGTTAAATGTTATCAATGATTTAACATCATCATGTCGCAGTGCCCTGAACTCCGGCCGCGAATATTTAGCGACCGCTCATGAGGCTTGCGCCGTTAACGATACCACGTTGGAGTTTAATAAATATTTTAGAGATTCGGTAATAGCAGAATATAAAGACAAAATCGAAGAGGCGCCATGGTACCAAGCGCCTCTCATCTATGTTATGCATATAGATTTGTTATATAATACTTTTGGGGGGGACAGGGCAGCGATTGTAGACAAAGCAACAGAAATTTCACAGCAAATTGGACCCATTAATGGAACTTTGAGCAACCTTGAAGGATTTATTGGTACTTTTACTAATATGCTAAACAGCGCATATGGTGCGTCCCCCGGGGAAGGCGCCACCGGTGCGAAAATTGCTGAGATGGAAGCACACAAGGATATGGTATTCCGTACCCAGCTTAGCCCGGACGGTCTGTCTATCACCTATGAAACAGCTGACTTTATGGCTATGCCTGCTGAAGCAACCGAATACCTGCCGAGGCCAGACCCGGGTCTGGAGGCGCCGCGAGACACCTTGATCGAGGAACTCGACTTCGGTGCAGACGACGACATGTGACACCGAGACCGAAGACACGCGATTGGACGACGCCACAGACTGGCGGGAATGGTGGACTTTTTGAGCAGCTAAAAATTCAAAAATCGACAATATTTAATGAAAGAGAATAATTACAGGAAAAGGAGAAGAAAATGATTTCACTCAACATGGGCTCACTGACCGGCAAGACAACTGCAGCAAAAACAGATATCCCAGATAAGGGCGACGGTATAACAGTACCCAAAGAGGTCGCTAGTGCTACGGTGCCAAGCAGCGGTAGGCTCTACTCTTCTGATACAGCGACTACTGTTATAGAACCTTCTACTCTTTCGGTTGAACAAGCTACTACTGATTTATCAAGTGCATCAAATGCCGCAGCATTCGCTACAACAGCAATAACAAATAAAGGGTTTCCATGCGATCCAAAGCTTAGCACGGCATATGTCTCGCCTTCGAAAAAAACTTCTCTGGTATCCCCGATTCAAGTAGGAAGCACCACGGTAACATCGATTCCTAAGATGTTCCCCTCGACCGTGAGAGTAGCCGGCCGCATAATAAGCAAGAGTTCGAGAGAGTATACGATTTTAACCGGTTTCGGCGCGATGGCCATGGCAGGAAACACTGCCACTGCCCCTATTGAGCAGGGCATTGCGATAGAGACCTTACAATTTTTTGCGGCCATGGGATGTACTGTACAGGATGATCCGGATAAACTTTATACTATGGTAAGAGACCAGACTGATCAGACTCAAATATCCAATCCAAACATTGAAACTGGCGAGGATTCAAAGAGTGACTATGGCGGAATCGCCACCGCAGAACCACAAAAAACCTTTCCCAGCTCATCTGATCCGTTTTACGAGGAATCTACTCGCACTACCCCGACGACAAAATCAAAAGTTGTGTCCGCAATCACTAAGCGCGTTCAGCTTGGCGAAAAGTCCGTAAGAATTGCAGCGGATATCGCGACCATCAACACGGGTAAGGAATATGATTCAACTTTAAAACAGTTCAAAAAGACAGAAACTAAGAAGCAGGTTATTACACACCGCTCAAAGTCGTCTTCTGGACTTGGACTTACGAAAAGATAAAGAGAATAATATATGTCAACTCAATATTACGAAACTTGGTACGTGTCCTGGCCATACTACAGCATCGAGGATGATTCTGGATTAATTTCAGGTGATAGTTATCGCCTTATGTTCACGAACTGGAATACATACCAGAATATGGATGATCCAGAGGGGGCTTCTTCCGTCACTGTTGATGGTATTGACTTGACCGATACATATGTTAACAATGCAGAAGGTGTTGAGTTTGCCGACGGAGTTGAAATCGTCTATACACTTCCGGAGGACAGCACCCTCGTCGACTACGATATCGTTTGGGGTAATACCACTCATTCCGGAAGCTATCCTGTGAGAATTGCGTTAACATATGGTGACAACCCGGAGAATCCGTACACGGGCGGGACCGCGGGCGGGCTGCCTGCGTTTCATATTACTTTTGGTCAAGGCGGTGTGGCTCGGCCGAGCTTTACCGATATAGAATATGACTATAATGAGCTTACGCTACGAGATGAGTTGGGTGGATTCGGCATGCCGGGGGAGACCGATTCCGGCCGCCCGGCGAACCTGCCCAAAAAATGGGACGTATTATATTCTGTTAATTATGACGGTGAAATGGGGACCATTAAGGAACGGTGGCAACATTATAGTGCTGACAACGGCGCCGATGGTTATCCGACAAGTTTCAAAGGTGCTCTTGGTGCAGTTATAGATTCTCTAATACAAGAAATACACGCTTATTCCCCTCAAGTCGATAATCCCGAATTTGTATTTAATAAGACAAAACAAGCAAGATTCCCCAAGACCTCAATTTTTAGTGACGAGGACCGGTCCACCGCCACTGTTTCCCTGGACACTTTCGCATCTACATCTGAATCCACGACATACGTTGATTCAGACACTGGGCTCGAATACTAATGAGTACTCAAATCGGATCCATATATACAGAGTTTTTTAGCGTTGACTTAATGTCGGGTTCTTCTGATATATTTAGGACTGCCGTCGGCGGATATTGGCAAACAATAACAGATGATGATGGTAATTCACTTCTGGAGTTTGTGGACTCTAATGAATATCCGTCGATATTTCCCCTTTTCGAAAGAATATACACGACATCCGGTAAGCCAACACCGGTAGATCCCAGTGTCATAGCACCAAACTATGAATATGCAGTGCGTATAGTATCGACTGAAGATTTAATAAGTGATGATGTTATGTGGTCAGCTATCTGGGCCGGCGGCACCCACGGCGAAAAAAGCTACCCAGGTATCTTTGACGAATCCGTGTTCCGATATTTTAACGCACAAGTAGATTTTCCGTATACTAAGATGGACCAACAATATCTTAGTACAGATTATGCCGCAACAGTGATAGAAATCGGGTATGATTATAATCAATATCTCCCCCACTATCAACGCACTATATCATCGTATACATCTGAACTGCTAATTCCTAATTATTACCTTATGTCCGATCTAAGCCGCTGGGATTTCTTCAATACCTCCAGCACTGAACAGTTGTACCCTGCGGAGATGATAAGCCTTGTTTCCAGAGAGGGAGCTTACCCGAGCATTAATGGATTATTTGAATTTAATAATAATAATTTGTCGGAACCACTCCCGAGGTGGGCGATAGATGCCTTTGGCGAGACTGTAAAAGAGAATACCAACTTATCTGTTGAGTATCTGACTTCTTCGATGTTTTCTTTGCCTTTATCGGCTTCGACAGTCGACTGGGCAGAAAGTAAACAAAAGACGATGTTATTTGATTACGAGGCATTGCTGAATATCAGCAACCTCGCGGCATATCAGGATTGCTTACCTTATAAAATGAAAATTTCATTTGAATCACACCCGACAGATGAATTTGCCCAAGTCATTAAGGAAACCAAATTCGGACCAAAGTTTATTAAGACGCTTTATGATAGTTTTTCAGGAAAGCTCGACATGCTATCTCCCATAGAGAGGACGGTAGTAGAAGACAAATATTATCACTCGGGTTCGTCAGAAGGGGCTATTTCCGAAATCAATACAGCAACAACCACAACCTATAGAGAGATTGACTATCTGGAACTTTTAAAATATTCATATCAGCATTTTACCAATACTAATGAGGATTGTATGTTCGTTGGCGAAAATACAATGCATCGATTGGCCGCTGCGGAATCTACTTCGGAATATCGATATGTTAATTCAGTTGCTTCCGAAGCTGCCCTTAGACACGCAATTGAATATTTGAGTACCGACTATAATATTCAGATGTTGAAATGGACAGACATATATGGGAATCGACAAAGGCACTCTGAAGTGGTAGCATATCGTATTGAGAAGATCGGAGGCGCCGCATCCGGCGATAGCAACACACAGAACACGCTGCAAGAATTCTGGTTTGTCAATGGCGAGCAGGAGATGTTTGAATTTTATGATAGTCAGGTAAAATATGATACTGATTATACGTATAAGGTATATTCTTATGTCTTGGTAGTGGGGGTAGATTATCGGCTATCTGATCTCTCGGTTAGTCGCAAGTTAGGTTGCGAGAATACTGCCGCTGATAAGATTGGATTAGAATTATATAATCCTGCCACGGGGGAAGCACAAGAAGAAATTTTTCCCAGTGATTATAGTTCGGAAACAAAATTAACATTCAACACTATCGCCGGCGGCAGTACATATGGTACTACTGCACAAATTTTCTCTAGATATCCTTACGTGGCTGACTTTAAGATTACTTATGAGTCGAACATTAAAATCATGGAGGTCCCCCTCTACACGAAAACGTTGAGAGTGACAGACAACCCGGGCAATGGTTTGATGGTGAGACCATACCAAGTCATGAACACAACACAAAAAATTGGGTTTGACTTTGCGTGCGACACATTTCAGAACTTCACGTTTCCAACGACTTTAAATTCGAACGAAGAGACCTTTAAAGAAAACTATCTACGCGCCAACGATTTGTTGGAAACCTCAACCCTAAACAAAGAATCTGTGTCATACCCCAGGTTTATTCAAATTTATAGATTAAATGAGCGCCCATCGTCATTATCCGAGTTTGATGGCAACCTGATCAATACCGTAGATTTAAAAATATGGAATGAACGAAAGTATACCTACACAAAAGACTTTTTTGAGGATATCGTAAGATCGAATCAAAAGTATTACTATTTATTTAGAGTTCTAAGCCAACAAAGAGTGATTTCTCATGTATCAGATATATATGAGGCCGAACTGGTTAATGATGGCGGCTATGCTTACACGGTCTTTAATGTTCTTTTTGAATCAGAGTTGGCACAGAAAGTCTTCAGTAAGACTGGGAAGGAGTTTAAGAAAATTTTCCAATTGCAACCGAACCTGAGCCAATTGGCGCTCGATACTACAGACGTAGACTTTGATGATTCCGCCGGTTCTCAAATAGATAATTTAAATATTGGTTCTGCAGACGACTTGATTTGGGACAAGACCTTTAAGATCCGCTTGACTTCAAAAAAGACTAGTCGAAAAATCGATCTAAACATTACTTATAAATTGAGTAGCGAATAACGAAAACCACAACTATTTATGTAAAGAGAGGAATATAAATGGCATTTTTAGATAACTCTGGCGACATTATTTTGGACGCCGTATTAACAGAAACTGGTCGTCGCAAGATGGCTAATGGCGACTTTAGTATCGTAAAGTTTGCACTCGGAGATGATGAAATTGATTATGCTCTGTATAACAAGAGCCACCCATCCGGAAGTGCGTACTACGACTTAGAGATTTTACAGACACCGATTTTCGAAGCCTGTACACAGATTAATGCCGGCATCAATTATGGGCTTTTAGCAACAACAGCCACAGATCTGCTGTATCTGCCTGTGATAAAAATCAACGAATTGACGGCCCTGGGCGTCTTAAATACGACAAAAAAGGATGGTATGTATTATGTCACTGACAATTCAGGAGACACCGGCATCACCGCTGCAACCAGTATCAGCACGGCTTTAGATGCCGGTCCTAATAGTATTGAATATATGAAGGGCGCTAGCGCCGCCGCCGCCTCCGGAAGATTCGTGCTGTGCGAAACTGGACTTGATACAGGCTTTGGTAACGTTCCAATAGGAACTTCTGCTAATAGGATGAGTTACCTCGCAGCCAATGGACTCCTTGACACAAGCGTGATTGTTTATTACGATTCTCGGTTTCTATCTGGGATCTCGGGCACAAAGTCCACCTCGACTTTTGGTAATCAGGACACCGACGGCGAATTTCATGGCGAGATTAATATGGGAATATCCACCCCCATGAACCTCAAGATAGGACTAGATCATTATGTTAGCTCCCGTATTCATACGGTCTCCGACACCATTTATTGGACTTCCACTACTAACACAGAGGAAAGATTTTCAGTGATTGGGGGCCCCCGGGGCGTTGCATTTGCCCTTAGTCCTATAATCAAGAGTGGACTAAGCGCTGAGTATACGCTTTATGGCACTACCACATCAGGTCTGCTCAGCGGCGCCACAACAGATTATATTGATACAACGGTTTACGTGCAAGGTGCAGCATCAAACGCAATGATTCAGATTCCTATTAGAATTATCAAAATATCGTAATATTGGAGAAATTAAATGGCGATTACAACTTTCGAGACACTGGACACCACTAGCGATGTCACAACAACGCGGACACTACTACACGAATCGATTCCGCTTACCGGGACAATCATAACCGATACCTACGGAACGTGGCCGAACGAGGAGAATATCAAGAACTACACACATGGACAATTCCAGAGTGTGTATGATTATCCATATTTGAGTTCTTCGGCAAACCATATTTTTGACATTACAGTTGGATACGACGAGTCTTCGGTCTTAAGTGCTTCTTCTGGCGCCGGCCCAACGGGTTCCGGTCAGCAGAAGAAGAAGATTAATATGTACAACCAAATGTCGCAGGTTCTCTTGGGTTATACCGGTTCGACTAATACTGTTAGAATGTTTGAGTTGGATTTATCCTTGGATGAGGCCGGCACCTTGCCACATCCACCGGCGCAAACGGGCTCTACGACTGTCTCTAAAGATGGTGTTTTCCTGAACCTCTCCCGGCTAATTACCAAAGATCAAATTAAGAAAGGCACATTCAGCATTACTGTGGGTTACGCACCATGGTCGAACCCATGGGCTGCCCAGAGAGTTTTGACTGATCAGTCGGCCTCTGATAATGGCGGCACTTCCAATACTTATGGCGGCGACTATGGTGTTCTGTATGACACCGGTAGCTTCCCGCGCGGGCTTGTGTTCTATGAGGCGGGAATTGTCCTTTTAAGCGGCTCTGCATTCCAAACTGATCGATCTTCATCGGCAGAATTTATGGTCGGGCCTAATGCGTTGTTTACAGCCTCTTGGGATCAGGCGATTGTGTCCGCATCTATTAGTGGTGCTTGTGATGCCGTTCGACATAGAGTTGGAAATATCTCGTTCAACAACACGACCGAGATCAACTCTACAATCTATTTCTGTCGCGTTCCACACAACAAGTATAATCATAGTGGAAACCCAACGTACTTATCTGCAAGCACCATTCGCGTTAAGAATGTCAACACAGATACCCCAATTGCCTTTATAACGACAATCGGGCTTTATAGCTCGAATAGTGATCTTTTGGCAATTGCCAAATTGTCTGAGCCACTTCGTAAGGATCCCACTAACGAGATGACGTTACGAGTTAGATTGGACTACTAAAATGTCGCTGAAGAAGTTCGGTGAAAATGACGTTGTTCTAAACACGATGAGGACTCACCCCGGGTGTGAGTTCTTTGTGTTCGACGGCAATATATATTATAACAACACGCCGGCCCAGTCGGGAGCCTTCAGCGATAAGATTTTGGGCGTTCCCTCTGGCTTTGTTAGTTTATATGAATTGAACATCGACCGAGGAGATGGGAACACCCTCGCGTATCCATTCATAACAAAGCAGGGCTCCGGCGCCGCATGGAAGACCGTTAGCAGTACGACGTATTCTAACGCATTTGTATTTGGCGACGTGATGACGTCGAGCTACCCCATGTCGGCATCGATCACAAGAGAATTGATGATCACCGCAGGACAGCGAAAGACGGGGATCGACACCGCTGTGGTCCCCACAGCTAGTTTTGTAGCTGGGCCCGTATATCCCCACTTTTATGCACTCAAGAACAGACTCAATTTCTACGGCACCGTAAGTGAACACTACAAAGTGTCGTCATCCTACGGCGACAAATCAGAACAGACTATTAACCTTTTGTCTATTCCTACGATTTTCTTCGGACAAGGGATTAAGCCTGGAACCGTAGCGCTCGATTGGTATTACACGGGCTCATTAATTGGAAGATTGGAAGATGCTAATAGAAACGGAGAACTAATCCAGACCGGGCCCGCCGGCTCACCCGGATCAGGCTCTATTGCTGGCGTAGTGTTATATGGCGAGGGCTTTATCTTGCTAACTGGCTCTTGGGCTCTTAATCAAAAATCAATTACATTGAAATCTGGCAGTGCCACCCCGATGTCACCATCATGGATTTATTGGGGCGCCGGCGCGCAAGATGATGTAAGGGTAGGTACCACGAGCACATCCTACTTATCGGCATCATCGAAACTGAGCTTCCAAGGAATCAATGATATCCAGGTTATGACGATGTTTGCACATGCGAAACGAGGAAAGGTTAATTACTCCAATAACCCCACCTTCCTGACTTATGGGCAGAGCGCAATACAACTAACATCCTCAAATATCTATGAAGAAAATCCGAGTAGGAGCATCTACAACACAGTTAGTTCAAGTTATCCCGACTGGCAAGCGCCCTTCGAGCGTCAAGTATATATTTCGCGTGTCGTTGTTTATGACAAGAATAAAAACTTGATAGGTGTAGCGACACTGTCGAATCCTATACTAAAAAAAGAAGAAGAAGATTTTTCCTTTAAACTTAGATTAGACATATAGTATAATAAACATATGATTTTAGGATTAGATATATCCACCAGTATCACTGGTGTGTCTGTTGTAGCCGACGGCGAGTTAGTTTATTACGACTCAATTGATTTGCGTAAGTACAAGGACATATTTGAAAAGTCCACACAGATAAAAGAAAAACTTATGGATCTATTCGAAATGTACCAATGCAATAATGAATTAAAATATAGCATAGGCGCCGATGCCGAATATCCTATTGAACATATTTTTATCGAGCAGCCGTTTACATTCTTTAATTCTGGTGGCTCTTCCGCCAAAACAATGGCTATATTACAAAAGTTTAATGGTATTGTTTCGTGGATGATCTATGAGTTATTTGAAATCAAACCGGAGTATATTGGTGCAACCCAGGCCCGCAAACTTTGCGGGATTAAAGTCCCTCGCGGACAGAAAGCGAAGAAAGTCGTTCTAGAACATTTATTAGAGACTGAGGATGCCTTCGTTATCCAGTATACGAGCCACGGAAACCCCAAACCCGAATCATATGATAAGGCTGACGCAATCGTGATCGCCAAGGCCGGCTATGAAATATTGAAGAAAAAGCTTGACGAATAACAAAAAGTGATTATATTTATAATGCAAAATTGAAATAAAGCCATAGTTAGAACGAGGAGTTCGAATATCGATGGAATTTTTGCTGTTCTTCGTTGGCATTATATATGCTAATGTGGTAGAATACTTTGTGCATCGATATTTGTTTCACGGACTCGGGAAGAAGCGGACCAGCGTTTTTGCCTTTCACCTCCGAGATCATCATTTGACCGCTAAGAGAAACGGGTTTATTGATAGGAAGACATCACAGGTTGAAGCCATCGGTCTTCCGTTCCTTCTCGCAACACATGCGCCGGTGTACTTTGTGTCACCGGCGCTTTTCTTTGGATTGGTGGTATATGCGGCCGCCTTCGGAATCCTCCACAGCTATCAGCACCACCACCCGGCATTTACTAAGAAGTATTTTCCATGGCACTGGGACCACCATATGAAAAACCAAAACAAGAGTTGGGGTGTTGTCCTGCCGCTGACGGATTATATTACTGGCACTTTAGAGAATAGGCTTGACTGGCGCCCCAAATAATGCTATAGTATATTTGAGGGTATAAATGAATAAGACCGAAGCAAAGAAGATATTAAATGAGGTTATTGGCTACAACAAAGCATCCGGCACTGAACTACTTTTCAGGTGCCCTGTCTGCGATCACCACAAAAATAAATTCTCTGTTAATCTGGACAAAAATGCTTATAAGTGTTGGGTTTGTGATTATCGCGGCCGTAGTATTAGGCGCATTGTTAGACGTTTTGGTTCGTATACACAATTACAAAAATGGGACCAAGTTACAAACCGCGTCGATCTTGAAAGATTTGCTGATCTCTTTATGGAAAGAAGGAGTGAAGAGTGCGAAACAAGAGTGGACCTCCCGACACAGTTCATGAGCCTTACATCTAAAAAACTTCCTGCGACAGCGAAGTTTGCTTATCGATATTTACGAGATCGTGGGCTTACAGACGACGACATCCTTAGATGGAAGATCGGGTATTGTTTTGAGGGAGAATACCGCAATAGGGTGATCATCCCTTCGTTTGATGACGACGGCGCCGTGAATTATTTTGCGGCTCGTTCATATAATGGGGACTCATACAAATATAAGAACCCGAGAGCCTCTAAGAATATTGTGTTTAATGAATTATTTGTGGATTGGAATACTGATCTGGTCATCGTAGAGGGCGCCTTCGATGCCATCGTCGCCGGGAATGCTGTACCAATCTTAGGCTCAACATTGCGGAAGGACTCAAGACTCTTGCAGAAAATTGTAATGAATGACACCCCGATCTATATAGCTTTGGACCCAGACGCGCTTGAAAAAGAGCGCCGCCTAATTCAAATGCTTTTGCGCTATGACATAGAACTATATAAGATAAATGTTATGGGATATGAAGACGTTGGTTCAATGACTCAGGAAACATTTCGGCAGAGGAAGAAAGAAGCTTCCTTTATTGATGGCGATAACTATTTATTGTTGAATTTGTTGTCAGCAATATGAGGTATTATGATGAAGATAACCAAGGCACGCCTTAAGTCACTAGTGCGAGAAGAGGTTGAAAGATACCTACTTAAAATACATGTCGACGCTTTAATTGACGAGGAATTGTCCCGTATGGGTGTTTCCATAAATGAAGGCGCCTACGAGGATTATAAGAAGGCGGCAAGAAAATCTCTTATGAGAAAGCTCGCCGGTATAGGCGTTGTAGGTAGCCTCGCCGGCGGCATTGGTGGTTATGGGCAGTCAGGAGCTAATCAGCATGCCGCCGACGTACGCGCTGGGATGGAACTGAGACAACAAGCCGCCGATGAGTATAAACAAACTCCGGACTATGCATTGGAAGAGTTGGGGGTTCTGTTATCTAACTCAATCAGCTTTAGCTGGACAACAAAGAGCGACACGGGTTCCATGCAGGGACCCGATGCCAAGGAGGGTGTCGTTTCACAGCCTGAAAATTTTCCCCTCCTACTTGATGACGATTATGGTACGATTGGTATACTTTCTCCCGAGTATGGAGTTGTACGAAAAGTCAAAGCCGATTTGCAAAAACAGATTGATGCCGGCACAACCGAATTTGTTCCGGGTGTCTCTGAGATTATCGAATCGTCCGGCACAGCCGAAGAGTGGAAAGAAGACTTTCACGAAAGATACGGGTTGCCCGAAAGACCCAACTTCATGAATCCAGAATCTGGAATAGTTCAGAACGCCTTGGCCGCCGGGTTTAAAGGCGACGTCGGTGTCAGCCCACACTATAATGGAATGTTGTATCTGCCATATGATGTAATTCCAAAAGAGATGGTCATGCCAAAGTCCGGCGTGACCCCCTCTCAGTATTATATGAATGTCTGGAATCAACATATGAACGCCCAATAAAAAAGACTTGACACGGGCTATCGAATGTGTTATATTAATAATTGAGAGGGCAAAATGAAGTTTTTTATTGACATGATCGTCAAGGTAATAGTGTTTGAAACGTGTTTCTGTTTCGGCGCCGTTGTTATTAATCCGATTGTACAATACTATGTCACTCTTATTGCAAACTAATAGGAGCATTAATTGAAGTTCGCACATATAGCGGATACTCATATCAAAAATTTGAAGTATCATTACGAATACAACATTATTTTTGAACAGTTATACGAGACGCTAAGAAAAGAAAAGGTAGATTATATTGTCCATTGTGGCGATATAGCACATACGAAGACGCAGATTTCACCAGAATTTGTTGAGATGTGTTCACAATTCTTTAAGAATTTGGCTACGATAGCCCCAACATATCTTATCTTGGGCAACCATGATGGTAACTTAAAGAACAGTAGTCGTCAAGACGCGCTCACGCCAATTGTGGAAGCGCTAGATCTTCAACACCTACACCTACTGAAAGAATCGGGAGAAACACATATTGATGATGTCTTTTGTCTGAATGTGCTTTCGGTATTTGATCGTGAAAATTGGATACCACCGTCCGATGATAGTAAAATTAATATTGCCTTATACCACGGATCGATTAGTCGATGTAAGACAGATACCAATTGGACGATGACCAACGGCGAAGACGAACTTAATATTTTTGATGACTTTGATTTCGCAATGCTTGGAGATATTCATAGGCGCCAACATCTAGATGAAAATGGCCGCGTTTGGTATGCTGGTTCTACTGTTCAGCAAAATCATGGAGAGACGAATGATAAGGGTATTCTTATTTGGGATATTCAGGATACAGGCAATTGGAACATCGAGCCAGTTGTTTTAAAGAATCCTAAGCCCTTCTTCACCATCCCTCTGACGTTGACCGGTCGAATGCCGCGCAATATTGAGGTACCCGAGAACGCTCGCTTACGCCTTGTTAGTACAAACAACTTGCCATTAGACTCCATGCGCCGCGCCATGGATGTAGCTAAACATAGATTCAATCCCGAATCAGTTTCATTCTTAAACCGCGCGGCAGGCGAACGGGGCAACGTTGAAGACATCACAGATACCCTGCAGACGGAAAATCTTAGAGATATCAATATCCAAGAAGAACTAATTGACGAATACCTAAAAGATTTTCAGGTAGATTCTGAGACCATAGAGACGGTCTATGAACTCAATCGAAGATATAACAAAATTATTGAGGAGAATGAAGAGATCTCCAGAAATGTTAATTGGAAAATTAGCAGTTTTAAGTGGGATAATCTATTCAATTACGGTGAGGACAACTCAGTTAACTTTCATAGTCTGGCCGGCATTATCGGTATTTTTGGAAAGAACTTTACTGGAAAGAGTTCTATCATCGATGCTGCTCTTTACACGTTGTTTAATACAACATCAAAGAACGAACGAAAGAACCTGAACGTTATTAATCAGAATAAAGATTTTGGACGAGGGGAATTGGAGATCCAGGTCGGTCACAAACGATATACTATTACCCGTGCATCTGAGAAATATATTAAGCGCCTCAAAGGGGAAGAAACCCTTGAAGCCAAAACCGATTTAAATTTTGAAGTTTATGATGAAGTCTCCGGTGAGACAACCTCATTAAATGGCACCACACGCAACCAGACGGACGCAAATATTCGCAAACACTTCGGCACTGTAGAAGATTTTTCCATGTCTTCCTTGGCGTCTCAGCATGGCGCATTTTCTTTTGTAGACGAAGGTTCGACCCGCCGCAAGGAGATTATTGCTAAGTTCTTGGATTTAGAAGTTTTTGACAAAAAGTTTAAGTTAGCAAAAGAAGATTCAGTTGAGACGAAAGTTCTTCTGAAAAAGAATGAAGATCGTAATTTTGATTCTGAAATTGAAGAAGTGCAGACTGATTTAACTAAATCAAAAAAGAAATCACAGAAGAATGTCAAAGCATGCTCAACAATGAAGGGCCGCCTTGAAGAACTAGATGGCTTTGTGTCTAATCTAACAATTCAGATAGACTCGCTTCCAGCCCAATATATTGATGTGAGCAAAGCTTTGTCGGACAAAGAAGAAAAAAGCAGACTGCTGACAATTGTATCGGATAAGATAGTGGTTAATACAACCGCTATCGAGGCCAAGATCGAAAAGCTTCGCCGGGCCAGAGATTTGTTATCGACAATTGATATTGGCAAGCTGCAAACAGACAAGATAGAATCCGACAAACTACAGTCTGTTGTCGACCACCTCCAAACAGATCTTGACGATATCGATAAGAAGAAGAAGCTGTTGAGTGGCATCCCTTGTGGGGATTCATTTCCAACGTGCCGGTTTATCAAAGACGCACACATTGCAGTCGCCTCTATAGATGTTGTTGAAGATGAGTTAAAGATAGCCGCAGGGCGATTAGCTGAAATGGATTCTGCAACTATCGACAAGAGGATCACGCAATATTCTGTGGTCAACGAATTAATGAACACTTTGGGTTCAGAGATTAAAACGGTTAAATTAAAAAGAGAGAGAAATAAGAATGTAACCACAAACTTGCAATTCGAATTGAAAGAAATCCAAACAAGGATTGAAGAATATAACGAGAATAAAGATGTTATTGAAAATCTAGAAAAACTGCTTAGGAGCCGCCGACGATATGATGAGGAAATCAAATCTACGAAAGATAGAATCTCTGCATGCGAGAAGAAGACGCTTGACCTATACAGGCAGGTTGGCTCTAACGAACAAAAGCTCAAAGCTCTCAGAGAGGAGAAAATGCATCATTTGCGGCTCCGACGCGAGTTCGCAGCTTACGACCTTTTCATGCGATGTATGCACGCAAACGGAATTGCTTACGACGTAATTAAAAAGAAGATTCCGGTTATCAATCAAGAGATCGCCAAGATCCTTGCTAACATTGTTGACTTTGAGATTTTCTTTGAGAGTAATGGAAATAAATTTGATATTTTTATTAAGCATCCCCAATACGATGAAAGACCAATTGAGATAGCCTCCGGAGCAGAGAAGACAATGGGCGCCATGGCCATTCGTTTAGCCCTCTTGAGTGTATCTTCTCTGCCAAAGGCAGACTTATTTATCTTAGATGAACCGGGCACTGCGTTGGACGAAGAAAATATGGAGGGGTTTATTAGGATCTTAGAACTAATTAAAGTGTATTTTAAGAACGTTTTGCTTATCTCACATCTTGATTCGCTCAAAGACTGTGTTGACATGCAAATCGTGATTGAAAAGAAGTCAGGATATGCACGGGTCAACCAATAGGAGACGCATAATGAAAATAACCAGAAGCGAACTTAAGAAGATCATCAACGAAGAACTGGAAGCTCAGATGATTAAAGAGGGGGCACTATCCGATATTGCTGAACTCATTAAAGATTCCGGCGAAGATGCCTGGGACTGGATCAAGGACAACGCAGAAACAGTGGCCGACGCCGCCGCATCTGTTGGTGAGACCGCCGCAGATTTTGCCGGTGACGTCGCACAATTTGCATACAGGGGCGTCGATGCCACAACTGCAAAGATTAAAGATGTTGGCGATTTTGAGTTTGGCGGCGAGCGCCACGCGAAGACTGGACATTGGAACCCTACCGGCACCAAGCTGTCATACGCTGCCCGCCAAAAAGAGCGGGATTGGAGCGCAGACGAAGACGATCTCCATCAACAAAATCTTGATCGCAAAGCTCAAAGCGACGAAGACAACGCCATATGGGATGAAGAACGAGCTGCCCACGACCGAAAAATGGCGCGCTATGACCGCGAGAGAAAAGACCGGGAAGAGGCCCGGAAAAACAGCTCATGGTACAAGCGTCAGCAACAAGAGGACTATATTTTACAGCAACAAGGTCCGGGCGGATTAGCCCGATACAAGCGCCAGCAAGACCAGAAAGATGATGATCGTAGATCTGCCGAACGCGAAAAAGGAAAGCAAGATTGGTCCCACCCGGAACACGGCGAGGGTCTCGAAGAAATTGATCGCGATGAACTTAAGAGAGTTATCGCAGAAGAATTAAAAGCAGCATTGAGGGGCAAGTAAAATGAAACTCTTAATGGAAAGCTGGAACAAGTTTGTAAATGAAGAGGCGGTTCCTGGGGAGGTAGAGACTTCCCATTTCCCTAAAAACCTATCTCAAGTTCATCCAACTCGTGCGAGATACTTGGCTTCGACTGGACAGAATGACGGACAGCCAGACGAGGATGTGATTGATGTTACACATAAACCAGAAGGTATCGCATCAGTAGGGAAACTTAAGCCGTCACAATCTAGCATGAATATTGAAAAAGCCATGGCCTTTGTTCTTAACATGCTTTGGCCCGGAAACTCCGAGCTTAATGCTGGAGGAGATTTGGGTGCATTTGTCAGCAATGACGGCTATATTATGGATGGTCACCACCGGTGGGTAGCCACGGCGATGATTGATCCTTCGAAGTCAGTTGGTGGCTATTTAGTGGATTTTCCGGGACAGCAATTGGTTGCAGTTTTAAATACCATGACCAAGGGTCTTTTTGGTGTACAGAGAGGAAAGGGTGCCACGGGCGGCTTTGATCAGTTCACCCCCGAAAAGATGAAAGAGCAATTAATGTCATATGCAAAGAATGGCATCTGGGGCATGAAGCCTGAAGATGTCATGGGTGTTTTACAAGAATGGACTGGGGTTCAAGGCGAAGCAGCTATTGATGCAGCAATACAGAAAATGGGGCAGAATCTTAAGAATGTAACGTTTGACACTCCATCGTGGGCTTCAGATCGCGTTGAGATGCCAGTTATTGATGATAAAAACGTGCCTATTGCTGCCAAAGCTTTAGATAGCGGGACGGTTAATGTTAACCCTCCTTACCGTTCTCAGGCAACCGACCGAACGTTCAAACAGAAACAACAGAAGTCAAGCTTTTCAAAGGAATAAAGAATGTCAGACGAGAACAAAGAAGATAAAAACGAATTTGATTTTCTGCCTCCCGCAGAACCGCCGCCCTCCTTCGCGCAGGAGAAAGATAGCTACCACGAACAGGTGGACGCGGAAGACTTTGGCATGGTCGAAGATTTTGGACTTCAGATGGAGTACTCTGATGAAGATATGCTCCCCGAGAATACTGCGCCGTCTTCGATCAACGTTGGCTTTGTCGGTGTCGGTGGTGGCGGCAACAAAATGGCCAACGCCTTCATTGAGCTTGGCTTCAATAAAACGCTACTCGTAAACTCAACCGGGAAGGATATTCCGAAGAATGTTGAAGAGGACCACGTCGTTTTAATTCCCGATTCTGATGGAGTCGGCAAGAATGTAGAATATGGAAAAGAGGTTTTAAGTCAAAATGGTGCGATTGTTGAAGATGCCCTGCGTATCAA
>TARA_R110000824_G_scaffold179053_4_pt1 | contig 29213 bp, 12 predicted proteins | sample TARA_R110000824 | Tara Oceans TARA_R110000824 (sample SAMEA4397747) | marine metagenome | biome: Polar Biome; feature: [MES] marine water layer (ENVO:01000295) within the mesopelagic zone...; material: water (ENVO:00002006), including particulate matter (ENVO:01000060) such...
TGTCCTGAAGTAGTATTCATATTTAAAGATAAGTTATGTCTTACACCTATTGGTCCATATAACCCTAATGTATCTCTAAATGAATGTAGTAATAAAGCTATTGTATCATTATCGGCATTTGTTGAGTTTAGTGTAACTTCCCATTCATAGTTGTCTGATGGACAAGCACTTACCATGCCTGTTGCCTGTGAATTATTTGTGTTAGATTGTAATTTTCTCAAACTACCAGTTAAAACGTTACTAGCTAAAGCTATTTTACCATTATCATCTACTGTTCTATCATCACTATCAACATCAATATTTCTAATTCCGTAAGTACTACCTGTACACATTGAAGCTCTTGGATTACCGTAACGACCGTAGTTTTGTCTTGGGTCTATAGTTAACCATTTTACCAATGGTGTTTGTGATGTGGTCGGCCATCTAATAATAAATTTATTAATATGTGTGTTATAGTAAAATTTGCCTATATCAGCATTAGCTGTGCCAACACTTGGCCCTATTGCGTTACCTTCTTCCATTGATAGATTGTATTCTCCTAGATACCAATCTGTACCACTATCAGTTAGTCTATTTGCTGTATCCCCAGTATATAACCACACTTTTGGGTCATTGGAATATATTACTCCGTCTTGGAATAGTCCGGTATTCACTTTACGATTTGTTGCCCAGTTTGGTCCCCAACCTGCTGTAAATTGTAATTCATGTTGAGCAAAAGGTACGAAGGCTCCCCATTTATCAAAAATTTCAGTCATTGACCATCCACTATATGTCAACCCACTATTATAATCAAATTCAGTGCATCCTGAACTAAACTCAATATTATCAACTGTTGGTCTATTTTCTACCATAGTAACACTATAAATACCATTATCTAAATCACTGAAAGTGTGTGTTGTGTCCGCTGAGGTTCCATAATAGACTTCTACCAACTTATCTGATTTTCTTAGTTCATACCTAAAATTCTCCCCTAGTGTTGTGGCAGTAGACACCACTATCTTACATTTTTTGTTGGTGTCTGTCACGCAGTAATTCTCCGACAAGTTTACACTTATAGTAGGTTTAATTAACCCACTTATGGAAAAAGTGGTGGAACCTGTACCTCCTGTAATGTCAGTTATAGTTCCAGTATAATCTCCTTCACATAAATTATACACCCCAAAAGTGTCTGCGGTATAAGAATTAACGGAACCAGACCAAGAAACGCTATATGGTGAAGACCCACCAGAAACTGTTAACCCATTTATATATCCACTACAAGACCCACTTAATGCGTTTCTTAAATTATATTGACTAAAAATTATATTTCCGTTATTTGTTGGCATTTTCTATATTATTTTGGGCAAGGTGTGTCACTAGGTAAACACTCGTTTATTGTTTTACAGAAATAACTACCATCAGGGCATATACCACCACTTGTATCAGTATCCGTACCACCACCACTTTCTATCAGGTCGTCTACAATTTCTGGTGGTGTGAGTGGGTTTTCTATTATGTCTATTTTTTGTTTTTCTTTTTCTGCATCACTAATCACATTACCTTGGGCCTTTTCTCTTATTTCAGACTTACTTTCCGTTTTTACTTTTACACATTTTTCCTTACATTTTTCTATGCTGTCATATTGACCATCCCTATCTTCAAAACATAGTCCCTCAAAACAGTTCCACCTACTATCACCATCACCATTTCCAGAACCTGAACCACACCAGTTATTCCATTCACCACAACCTTTTGGTTTGTCTGGGTCACAACCTCCCGGTTCGCACCTACAACCACACTGTCTTTGGGTACAAACCTTATTACATTGTTCTATACTAGTATATCTCCCTCCTTTAGTTTCTATACACCCACTTTTTGTAGGTGATGCTCCTATACCAATTTTTCCCCTATTATCCAAATTTACTAGTGGATTTTGTTGTACACAATCATACCCCATTCTTGTACCACCGCCACCACTACCACTTTTATTTTTGCAAGCCGATTTACACTCCGCTAAATCCTCAAAAAAACCTCGTGGGTCTTCTATACAAGCCGGTGCACCACTGCCATTCCCGTTGGTAATTATACCTCCCTTTGTTGAGTTATAGCATGTATATCTACACTTCCCGTACTCACATTCTGTTCGTGGATTTTCTGGTCCTGGATTTGTCCCATCATCACCATCATCTATATTTGGCAACACGCCTTTAGGTTTTATAGGGGTTACCCCACTCACAACCTCTTTTATTAGATTAACACTTTCAGCACAGTAATTTATAACTACCGGCTCACAACTTGCGTTCATTTTTTTACAATGGTCATTTGCCCTTTTTATACAATCTACACAACTATTAGATTTAGTGTCTGCCATTATTTCGGATATTCCGAATATTGGGTCTAGTTTCAATTTATTAGCAACATCTTGATTACATTTACAATAGTACTGACAACTAGTAGATTCGGGTTTAACTACTATAGTTGGGTCTACAATGGTGATTACTTTACCGTCTATGGTTATTTTTTTATCTACATTGACTACTCTCCATTTATCTGGTGTGGTTTTGTGTAAAATGTCATAAGAAGTTAATGCTTTTTCTGTTGAGCATGGTGTAAACAGACCACATGTGGGTGTCATTACTATGTAGTGTAATAAATTTTTACCATATAAATCTTTAAAAGTGTTTACTACGACATATGAATGTCTTTGTTGTGGAAATGTATATAGGCAAGTAGCATTATAGTCTTGGTTGTATTGGGGTAAACACACTTTAAATACCCCATTTTTAGACATTTTTGTCATGTAGTTGGTTGTACCACCTTTAAGTGTGTAATCTTTTATCACATTGTTTTCTATTAGTGATTGCCATGCATTCATTGGTTTATTTCTTACCATATCCCATTTTAATACATTATTAACCCCTTTACTATCCACAAAAGTTAAATTATTAAAAGTTGTGCTATCAACCTTAGGTACCATTAATGTGTTACACCCATTATCCGTTATATAAAGTGTGCCATCTAAATTTACAGACCTCCTGGTGTTTCCTTTAACAATTTCAAACCCTTGTGACTTTTCTGTTGCGTCAAAAAATAGTTGTTTTTTACGTACACTATTTGCTGACTTAATTGCTCTAAAAAATGGTGCTTCTGAAGTCACCCCATTATCATCTAATTTATGACCTAAATTTACTGTTATGGTACTAGTACCACCGGTACCTAACTTAGATGTTGTATCACTAACACACGAATACTTTAATTGTACTTTATCTCCTTTAATTAAATTTACAAACCCGGTATCAACATTAACAGTACCATTATATTCAAATATTGTTGATGCTGACGTAACACTCCTATCACAAATTGTAAATGCACTAGAGCTTTTATCCATGTCAGTTACTTGTAATTTTAAATAATCATTTGCTACACCATCACTATCTGACCTTAAGACTTTATATTCAGCTAATGTACTTTCTGTACCACCTGAAGAAGTTTTAACCAAAGATACCGTAAAATAGAACCCTATTATCCCATTAGCGTTTTTGCCTCTTTCTCCTGGGTAGTATTTGAAGTTTGTATCCATTAATGCTGTGTTTGTTTCCCCTACACCAGCATTTATTAATGAAGTGTTTATCAATCTTTTAATTTCGTAATTGGTGGATGGGTAAGTTCCGGTCATAGCTGAAGCATAGACAGTACTTAAGTATTCACACCATTTGGTGTCTTTGTATTCTACCGTTAAATGTCCTTTGTAGGTCAACCTATATAGACCACTACTGTGAGCACTATATGTCATGTACTCTGTTGAGTTTGTTTCATTTAGAATTACCCCCTCATTATACACATTATGAAAAGCGTATGGCCTATACCTCTCTGTGTAGTCACCTATTAATGGGAGTGGTTTGTTTAAATTAAAATCACTTATAGGTACTACTGTATTAGCTGAGATAGAACTTCCGCTAATCGTTACATCATAAGTGTTAGTTATAGCGGATGTATGTGCAGAATATACCCCACCATATCTTCCATAAGTTGTAAAACAAAAATCGGTGTTACTATTCTCTTGTATTGGGGTTTCTGTGCGTATAAACCTTAGTCCTTTAATGTTTTCACTTTTGGGGCTTCTTCCTGTGTAAGGTGAGCTTTTCTCACCGATATGGTATTCACCAATATAGTCACTACCTTCTAATAACAATTCTTTACCTGGGGTATATAATCCGTTCTGTCTACCAGATTTTGTAGACCCTATCATTGTTTTTTTACGTGGACATATTAATATTTCTTTTATTAAATTCTGATTATCGTAAGTAAACCTAACATCGTTAAATTGATTTAACGTGGTTCGTTTAATCCATTGTGATATATCAGAATATACTCTATTTATGGTTTTAGTTGCTCCGTTTTTATCAACCACATTATAAGTTTCTTTACTACCTATTTGTTGTTTTTTTAATTTTTCACTAAAAGCTATTTGTTGTTGTTCGTTCGTGAATTCTAACGATATACATTTATTAACTGATGAGAATATTTTATTATTTCTTATTTCACTTGCCCAACCAATTGAGCTTATTTCTTTACCGTTAACCAAAATTGTTGCTTCCTCCTTTATTTCCCCGTCATTGACTTCTCTACTAACATTGTATGGTATCTGAATCTTGTTGGTCGTACCCAAATTAAATTCACTTAAATTTGCGTTAACATTAAATTCGTTTTCAATAGCATATACCTTACTTGACATTAATTCTATCGCGTCTACTGGAATATTTTGTTTAGTTAGTTGTTTTTTGTAGTCATAAATTACCTCCCCACTACCCATATTACCATTGTCTAATTTTAAATATACTGTAGTTAATTCCACCTTTTTTCTTGGTACTATGATTTGTTTTGGTATGATGATATCTGGTGTGAATCCTTCTAATATGATGTTGTCGGTAACATCACAATTAAAACTTAGTGATTTTATATATTGTCCAGAATGTTCACTTAGGATGTCCATATCAAAAGAAAGTCCTTTCAGATTGTTCTTACCTATGCTAGGTACTATCATTTGTATTGGGTGTGTACTTTTTGTATCGCTACCTGATGGTAATTTTAATGCCCCTGTAACTATGCCAGCACTGGTACTCTGTGGTAAGAATTCTTTTGAGGAATATTTTAAAGACTTGGTGGAAGAATTTGGGTTATAGTAATTTATGTGAGATAAAAATGCCCCATATTCTTTACCTAGTACTGAATTAAAAGAATATTTTCCGTTATCCCCTTTAAAAACTTCTAGAATAATATCAGAATTATTAACCCCCACATTGTCTAAATATCTTTTTAATGTTAAGTGATGACTACTAAATCTTAAAAATAATCTTTTAAGGTTATTATCTGTTTTAACAAAAACCTCAGCTGGTGATTGTGTGTTATATGTAAAACTAAAGCATTTTCTTTTTTTGTAGTTTTTACCATTGATTCTTCCTGAAACATAGAATACGAATTTTAACTCATTACTGAGTACTCTAAAATCAACACTACTGTTATAAACTTTTGACATATAATTATTTATATTTTATTAATATCCTCCACCTCCTCCACCAGAACTAGAACTTCTTATGTTATTGCCTTGTCCACCTGAATTACTTATATTAACCACATTGTTATTTGTGGTTATATTATAATGTTCAATCCAAGATTGGGTATTAACCCCAAAACATTTAAGTCCGTCTATATTTAAAATATTATCGGTTGCTCCTTGTTTTGTAAATATAGATTGTGATAAGTATTTGTCTTTGTTACTATGATATCTGTTAGCAAGTCTATTAGTTACCTCCGTAACTAATTCACTTCCTGAAGCTTTATTTTGATTGTTTATATTATATTGATTTGCGTAACTAGATATTGGGTTGTATGTACCCCCACTTATTATGTTATTAAAGTATAAAGAGTTTGCTGATGGTGGTGCCGGTAAACTCATCATCATAGGAGTACTAGCCATTCTTGCTTGTGGGTATGAAGTATACCCACTTAAACCTGAACCAGTTATTAATATCGGAGGAATAATAGGCATTGTATTTCCGCTTGGACTGAAACACCTGTAAACAAATTTATCTCTATGAAATGCTGAATTTTCTACTTTCTCACCACTTGTCCATAGTGTAGTTGCTGGAACCATTTTTTCAACAAGTTTAATCCAATAGGTCCCTAACTCCCTAACATAACTTAACATTTTAGTATACGTATATTGATTATTGGTAGCACAAACTTCTTGTAAGTATTGGAGATAAATTTGTTGTAGTACCGGATACCCACCCGTTTTACCATCATTTATTGTCATCCTATCTTTAACATCAATTAAAACTTTCCAGAAATTGTTAAGGAATCTTTTAAAATTCATCTTTCTAGTGTCTATACTAAACCCAGCTATTGTTTCATCAAATACGTATATATGGTTTAATATAAGAAACTGTCCCCCTGCTCCACCAGAATCATCTTCAGATACAAATACTTTAACATCCTCTAAAACATTACCATAAGTTTCAAATGTAGACATTGCATGTGGGCTGCCATCAGCGTATAGAGTGTATATAGCTCCACCACCTTCTTTTAATCTAATTTCTCCTTTAAAAAATTTATCAACACCAGATGTCCAAACACTAGTACCTAAAACATTAGTTCCTTGTTGAGTTGCAGTTCCGTCATTATTAATATCACTACGTACTTGAATATTTCTACCTGTAAAAAAGATGCTTTCTACAAAATGACTTGCGTTGGGGGGTGAGGCGCTACTGATATCATTTGTGGTTAATGTACCTTCAGCAAACCCAATTATAGTCTGTGGAGAAGTGTCGTTAACACAAACTTCAAACCTTAAAAGAGCCCCTTTTGACCTTCTAAAATTCTTATTTGAAGCAAACCCACCGTCGTGCGCCGATGCTCCATCTGACCTAAATTTACTTCCGGTATAAGGTGTTCCGTCATCTGTTTGTCCTACAACTGTTTGAGAGTAGTTAGCTCCGAACCATTTACCACTATCAGCAATTAAGTATTGAAAGGTACTGTACAATGTCCCTCCTGTCATACTATTGGTGTTCGCACTAAAGAAACAATTATATTCTACTGATTGTCTATATACATCATATACTAACGCTTGCCCTATATTTAGTGCTATATCTACATTTTTTACATTTAATACTAATCTTTCATCTTGGGTTTGATAATATGATGCTCTTGTATCGTAAACCCAGTCTCTTGTTTCTAGTTGTGGTTCTTTTCTATTCCACGATTTTTTATCGTCAATCATTCTTGTAAGACCGAATCCAAAATACATGTGTGGGAACCTTCTAAATCTATCTAAATAAGGTGCTTTAATTCTATTAGAATATTCACCTCCTGTCCAAAAACCACCCCAAGTGAAGTTTTCAAATTTATTTACTATGGTTGGGGTACATCCCGTTAATGTAGATTTCTCTCTATTAACTATTATATCCGATTTATGTTCTTCTGTTCTTTGGAACCATCCTGCCCCTCTTTGGAAGAAATAGTTATTTGTAACTCTTGGTCTTACTGGAAACCCTGCGTTGTCTATAGGATAATCACTTCTTTGAAAGTTGTGTGATGTGGCTCCTGTTTCATAATACCATTGACTTAATGGTACACTGTAGTTTATTGTGGATGAGGTATATGTTCCTCCAGATATCCCGCTCCAACTCCTGGTAAATTTATTTTGTGCCTGTTCGTAGTGGTATGTCCCACCTGTTGTCATTGCGTTAAGACTATTATCCTCCCACACAAAACTTAATGGGGTATTCATATTAATTTTAGTGTCCGCTAAAACCACATATTCGTTAAATTCAATTAAGGCTTCTGGTGCACCCACTAATGTTAGTAAAAACTCTATTGCTTTCCTTGTACCTTTAGATTTAAATAGATACCCAGTATTTAGTAATATTCTTCTATATAACTCTACATCTAGTTCAACTGGAGTCATACCAACACTACTACCAGAATAAGTTGGTTTGCTAACCCCTAATACACTGTCTAAGAACCCTACCTTATCTAATGTACTTGGTGTTGACCATCCTAATGTTCTGGCAAAATTCTTAATTAACCCATTAGGTATATTATTTTTACCGTCATAGGTTACATTGGTCATGTAGGCTATACCGTCTACAAAAGTTTTTATATCGTCAAAACTTCTACCGTATATTTGTAAGGTTTTTTCTACTTTTTGGTCTGGTGTATCAAATTCTTTTAGTGTTGGTGATGTTAGAAATCTAGAGACTAGGTTGGTTTTTATATTATCTAGTTCATCTCCTATATCCGCCAAACCTTTTAGGTAGGTGATATATGCAGAACTTACTACATCAAGATTGACGTCATCCCCTAATGGCCAAGTTTTACTTATATAATCATAATATTTGACTCCCGTACTAGTTTCTTTAACTATTTTAAATTTAGCTGTATAGATAGGTATGACATCTCTAGTCATTAAAAAAGCTTCAACACCTTTTAAAGACCCTAGTTGTCTTTCACTTTCATCACAATTAGGTTTTAAATAAAATTTTGTAGTTGTAGTTGTTACAGTTGTTCCAAAAGGGTGCCCTTCTACTGTTATTTCTATAAAAGATGACCCTATAGTTTGCGGTGTAAATTCAACAACTTTGTATTCTTTAGTTCCAATCTTATTATTAAAAGTTAAAACATAATCTTCATACTCTTTTGTTATATTTCTTAATTTAGATACCTTTCCTTCCGCAATTTTAGTGATGGTGTTTGCTGTATTACCCAGATTTTCTAAATTTAATATAACTTCTTCTGGTGTTAAATGTCCATCTAATAGATTTCCGTTTGTTGTAAATTCTATATTAAATGGGTTGGTTATGTAATTAACATCACACTTAAAAGTTGTTCTGTCTGTTATTATATTATAACTTACATCGTATGCTGTAGTGTAACCCGTTGTTTCGTAGATATCGGTACCGTCAAAATATAAAGCTGCTGGAAATATGTTGATTATCCCATCTACCGCAACATTTAATCTTTTCTTTAATGACCCATATAAAACAAAACTACTTAAATCACTAGTGTCGTTATTTATGAAAACCTCTAAATTGTTGCTAGCTGTGGTTCTTGCTATTTCTAGATTAGCTATACCTAAAGTTGATAATGTTATAGGGTTGGAGAAACTATTTATTTCGTACCCTATTGGTACTGGGTTAGTTATATCTTGTGGGAAAGAAAATGTACTATTGGTCATTTGTGATGACCCGTCAGTTATTTGGTTACCGACTAGATTATCACTAAAGGTTTCACTACCGTTTGGTGGTGCTGGAGGGTATCGGAATCTATTACTTGCCATAATTCCACATTTAAACTTTTATATTACTAAAAATCTTACCGAAATCTATATTATTTCCTCTGTTTTGTCTAACCTCAAATAATTGGTCACTGTATTGGTCTCTAACCTCATATAAATCGTATTGAGCATAGATATTGTTATTACCAGATAAATCATATAAAGTGTAAATCCCATCATCAATAGATTTAGTTTGATTCCCATAAGCTGCTATTGCTAATGTTTCAAAGTCATGGTCTACCATTTCAATATCTAACACTAATGGATTAAAAAATGTGTTAGTTATTATAACCTTTTGTCCTGGTTGACCAATAAATGGTATTGCGTTAGGGTTATTGGAAGGTGCACTAGTTGGTGTTAGAGTACAAAAAATTAAGTTAGTTTGTTTATTAGTGTACACATACCTTGGTGATATTTGATTTGGGTTGGATAGGTTTGCTGTTATTGGTTCACAAAAAAAGTTAGATGTTACTACTCTGAAAAAATTATGTACTTTTTCATTGTTTAGTTGTAGGTATTCTATTCTATAACCAACTAGTCCGTGTGGTTGGAACCTACTTCTAAATTCAGTTGGTATGTTATTTAAATCAAATACCAGACCTTTAACGTTTGGTAGTGATGATAGTATTCCACAATCTACAATTTCTGTCCTTATTTCTGCAGGTCTTATATAGACGGTGTATATCCCTTTATTTGCAAAAATGTTGGATGGTAGACTTAGGTTGTATAACCCACCTAAAACCTCTATACCAGCAGATGCTGGACCACCAGTTCCCCCTGCATGATAGTATGGTGTAAGTACTGAATTTGCTTGTAATGTAAATAGTGTAGTTGTACTGGTAGCATCTCTATCAGGTGCTGCGTGTACAATCACTTCCATATCAGCTGGAAGTACATCAGCTGGTCTCTTTATTCCATATGCTCCTAATGCCATATATTAAGGTTGTTTATCAATTTTATAAAATCCTCTACCGTGTAACGCTAATTCCCCTAGGTTTGGTACTTGTCCTAGTCTTTGTGGTCTCTCAAATACACTAATTCTACCTCTTTCTATGAATATGTTAGACCTAACTTCTGGTCTTTCACATACATTCATCAATACCTCTTCTTTTGTTAAAGGTATTATACATCCGGTTACATCAACTTTTTCTAAAGGCATAGTTTTTATTATAAATATCTGTGTACTCATTTATTTGTTTCATTAGGTACATAATTTCTATAGTGGTGTTAACGGAGTGCCACAACTTTGGCAAAGTTCTTTAACACCACATGTAACCCATTGTCCTGTATGGTTATAAAATTGTACGTCTATAACCCCTAATGTCCCTCCTCCTACAGTGGTGTCATGTAAAACATTCCCCATTCCATCCGTTTCCCAACTAGGGTCTCCTATAGGTGGACCAGATGGATGAACCGCTGTAGTTGTAGCCTCCCAAAAACAATCTCCTGGAACAAAATTTCCAAGTGGGTTTGGGTTACCCCCTGGACCACCAGCTACACAACAGACACAACAGCCACCTGATAAAGTACCTGAGCCGTAATTCCAGAATCCACTTAAATTGCCTGAATTTGTTCCTGTTCCTGTACCCAAGTCATGTGGGAATGTAAAACATTCGTTTTCTTGGAAAGTGTACATTACGTGGTTATTGTACCACTGGGTGGCTCCTAGTGCTTGCCAGGTAAGTGCTTGTCCTGGTAATAGTAAACCTGCTGTCTTTAAATCTGGTTCACAACATCCACAAGTTGTGTTGTCACAACAATCTACTGTACAACCAGTATAATCACTTATTGGCCATGCCTCATCCCACACACCAGATGGACCTCCAGTTGTTCCTGTCCCAGGAAGTATCCAACAATCACACGTTAAAGCTCCTAGTGTACAATGACAAGGTCGAATTCCAGGATGTACTTGACCACAACATCCCGCATTGGAAGCATTAGACATAGACCCCGAATCCCATCTTTGACATGGATTTGAACCCCAAGTTGGTAGTAGTGGGCCCGGGTGATTATACATACCTGAATCGTTATACTTAGTGGTGGTAGATAAAAATAATGTTGAATTGCAAGCTGTACCCCCCATACTGGCATTATTACACTTAGCTACACAAGTAGCTTGATGAGTGGGACTTACATACTCACAACCAGTATTCCTCATAATGGCTTGTACTTCGAGAAAATCTACAACTCCTGATACGTCAGTATTGTAGTCGGACATTAATCCATTCATACTTTGCTGCCAACTTGCATATTGATATGGGGATGCACCAAATATTCCACCTAGGCATGAATTTAAACCCCCGTTTGGATTTGGTGGTTGTGGTGCTGGAAAAGTGTTAAGAGGGGTGTTACTCCATGACGAATAAAACAGATGGTCACTAGAACACATATTTCCAGTTCCCACTGATGCTGGTGGTGGAATCGGGCAAGGAACAGTTTGTCCTGGTACCACTGGTGATACTGTATTTGTGTAAACAGTTGATATTGCAGTCTGTGCAGGTGGGGCAACGTTAATATGCCAGTTAATGAAATCTACTGGAGTGCCAATAACGCCACTATGGTTAGTGTTACTACATTTTGATTGGGCCCACCAATATGGACTACTATTACATAAGTAAGACTTACATAAGTCGTCACAGTCTACTTGATTCGTAAAAGAATGTTGGTCATTCCAACTATACATCCCTTGAACACACCCACCAATAAGACCATCGATACATTTCCACCTTAGTGTTGCTGAGCCTCCTGTAGTACATGTGAAACATTTCTCATCAAGTCCAGTGGAGTTAGTGTGGTGTTCAGTGTCACATGGCACCCACCATGGGTTACCGTTTGCCTGACCCTGCTCCAGTGTTACTGGTGTGCCTCCTAATGGGCTAAACATATTTGCCCCATCTGCACTATTACCAGATAACCAATTACACCAATGTTCTGATGGTGAGTATTGGTCTGATATTAAATGTGGTAGGAACGCAGCTGCATCCCATAGTTGAGTTCTAACCCAACAACATCCAGGGTGGTTTGGGTCTTTTACAATTTGTCCCGTTCCCCAATAAGGTTCTGTATTTGTCCACATTTGTACTGATGTATGGGTTATTACATTGGTTCCGTCCCAACCGTTAAGTGTGTTTGGTACTGGGTTATCATCTATCAATAAATTGCCATTAGTCAAAACAGTTGGGTTCCAATAACCCAAATAATGGAGTTGGTGGTGGTACCACGATTTTTGGTTTATACATTGGTCACAGTCTCCTACTGGTGGTGGGGTACAATCATTTGTTAAGGTCATACAACTATAGTAACTATCATAACAATCGTCTTGATGACCACATAGTCGCCATTTACCTGGAGGAGAAGGAATTGGGGGTACCCCCAGGTTTAAGGCGGTATTAATTGCTACATAATATTGACCTAGGTATTCAACTACATCACCCCAAGTATAAGGAATACTAAACGAGTAAGCACCTAAACTACTACTTACATCACAATCCCAATCAATACCACAGATTACACATCCCCAATCTAATTGACATGGTGCTGGTGCGGGAGGTGGTGGTGGTGTACATGGTCCGACAACCCAGTCCCAACCGAAACATTTACATGGTGGGGTACTAGTTGGTTGACTTACTGTGTATTGACTTCCCATCATATTTTGACATATAATACAACATGGCTGTAGTCCTGGTGCTTTTACTTTTGGTACTGGTGCTGCTGGGTTCCAATCTATCCCTAACACTTTTTGATGTACTATTTGTTCTGATATACGTGATGATGTTAGACTTGCTGGTTGGATGATAGCACAATTAGTCATACTTACTTGTGTATCCCCTTTAGCACAAGCACAAGGAGGTTGGCCTTGTACCACATAGTTAGTAAGTCCACCCCACCCATCGTTATGTTCACAACATATTTTACAATTACATTCCACCATTGGTCCCGTACCATCTAGGGCTGTACAATACATTGGACATGGTTGATTATTTACGTTCGCGTAGGTTAACATCGTACCTGCTACACAACCACTTTGACCATCGTCTTCACAACAACAACACTCTCCTGGACATTCAATGTGACTATTATTTTGACAAAGTGTGTCACATGGTATAGAAGTTGGATTAATTGGATTCCACTGAGTACCATTTATACACCCACCTTGACCATCGTCTTCACAACAACAACATTTGTCAACTGGGTCAGGTTCACAACAAAATTTACACCATTCTTGACACTTCTCTAAACTAGAGAAAGGCGTACCACCAGCATTATAACTCACTTGTGAACCATAAGCTCCAGAGTCAGTCCCCCAAACTTCATTACCATAAACTACATTAGCAGTTATTTCAGTGTCTATATATGGGAATTCTTCTATACAATTTGTTATCTGATATGGGTATTGTGGGTTATTGTTATCACACCACCATCTTTCTTCATAACTCACAACACAACAATCTGGGTCACATGGCATCCACATTAAATCAATCCCATACACTGGAAGTCCTGTTGTATTTAAGGCGGTCATATATAGGTTGTAATAATCACAAGGTAACATTGTTGTGTCTCCACCTGACCAATCACCTGTACCTAAAACCATTACATAACAACAACCATCTTGACTTACAACATCACCATTTATGTATGTCCCTCCATTAGCTGTTGGTGTTGGTGTCCATGGAGCAGGTGGACTATTAAAACTGGTTAAGGTAATAGTGTAAGTTAGTAGAACACTACCAGCACCTTCATAATGGTAGGTTATGGTGTTGTTTAAACAACTTTGACACTCACAACACTTCGTACCATGACTCGTATAGAGATTACAACAAGCTAATGTATAACATGGTGGAGATGATACTGGGTTAGTTGGTAAGGCTGTGAACTCACATTGGCACACATCATTACATTCAAATTGACATACCTGTTGGCAGTCAGTTTGTGCGTTAATACCTACATATGGTCCAGACATTAAGGTGTTAATTACTGGATAAACTATACACCCCAGTATATCATCACAATAATAATCTAGGTATATTTCTATACAAGGCTCCTCTGTAGTGATACAATCAATTAGTTCTGTATAACAATCTGCTGCCATACATGAGCATTCTTGATTCATCACACAATACCAGTTTAAATAACAACTTCCTGGTGATGTGGTTAATGAGTCACAATCACAACAAAATCTACACGCTTCTTGACAGGCTCCTATTGAAGTAAAATAAGCCATACTGTTTACGGCTCTAGTTTGAGCACCAACACCAAATAAATTTGTATCTAATAGTGTAGTAATATTACTAACACAACCACCCAAACTAGCACTGTAATCATAATGACACCAGTACTCTGTTGGTGGGAGTGAACAGTCACAAGGTGTTGCTGTTGTGGTTGATAAGTAACAACCTAAAGCGTCCCAGTAAAAAGTACCAGCACAGTTAGTTGCACTACCAACAAAAGTACATACAGACACCCCATTAGGGTCACAACACCAAGTACATTTACTTTGACAATCTCCTAATGATAGATGGTTGGTTATATTAGGATTTTGGTACATTGCGTCACCATCATTTACTTCTACACAACCAGTACCATCTACATTTACCACATTATTAGGTGAACAGTTAGAACTATCATCACAATACCACTGTGGTGGTAATGGTCCAGGACAACAGTTTGGTAATAACCCGTTTATTGGATTTATACCCATACACTCATTGTAGGACATATAGGCGTACACATTTGGTGGACAATCCGTTGGGATTGGGCCAGATGCTAGAATTAATTCTTGTTGGTACGTTGCACACATGGGTATACAAGGATTTGTTCCTGGTATACAAAAACATTGTGCGACACACTCATCACCACTACCATCATCACAAGTTGCATTATCATAACAATTAAAAATATGTCCTGTACCAATAGAGGTATCACAAGCACTACTTACACATCCGTCTGGTGAACATTCCCAACTTGGTACATAGGCCGGGTCACAAGTATCACATGGGGTATAAGGTGTTCCTTGCCATATAAATGGTCCTGGAGGTGGGAGTCCTGGTGTTAGGTTACAACTTACCCAACAGTTTGGTACTGAACCAGCTGGTGGGTCTCCTGGTGTAAAATGATTACAATCATACGTAGTTGGGTCTCCTGGTATTGGTGGCACTTGTGGTGTTATAATGGGGCAGACACATCTAAAACAACAAAACTCGGTATCAGTATCACCCCAATAAACAGCATCATCCTCATCATAGAACTGGTATAAACTATTCCATGCTCCTTTTGAGTTTGCTGGTTCGGGTCCACAGGCACACTCACATGTTGCATTTACTGGGTCACAACATGTTGGTATAATAGCGGGTGCTACTGGTGGACATAATGCGTTTGTACAATCAAACATAAAACACCATGGCCATGATGGATTGTACACATAACCAGCTGACGTTGGGTCGTTACAAGGTGATGCTGGGGTATAAGTTTCTAGGTATGAACAAGGCCAGTCACCTAATGGAATAGGTGGGGTTGCTGGGGGAGCTCCATAATATGTTGTGTTGAACGGTGATGATGGGTCGTCGTCACAGTCCGCATAACAACAACCTTGATTTGCATAACAACAAGCTGAAAAAGTAGAATACCCGGTCCATCCTGGGGATGGGTCAGATACTTGCCAATTCATAGCAGTTATATTTGACTGACTAATCCCCTGTAGACACCCTTCATTAATTGGTGGGATAGTTGGTGTGGTGGTAGTTCCTGTTTCGTCAAAACAGTCGTACCCAAAATCACAACTACAACCAGTTAAACAATCAGGTTGAGTTGGCCAAGAAGGTATATTGTTCAATCCTCCTGATGGGTCTGGTCCATATGTATTAGGATTAGTACCGGTTTGTGTAGGACACATGTTTGGGTAGGATGATGCACATTGTGGTAGAGAACCACAGTTACATGTCCAACATTCTATATTTACTGTACAAGCTGTAATACATTGTGCCTCACTCATCCATGGACCAGTACCAGATGGTGGTGAACCTAACGTATACCATGGTATACATGGACTCTGGTATGGTCCTGGTGTTGGTGGATTATATACAATATAAGGGTCATCACACCACCAACTACAAGGAACATCACCCACCACATTCACAACACCAAAATATATTAACATATTTGATTCACAGTCACTTTGTAAAGGCCATAAGGTCGCGTTTGGGTCTTCTGAACCAATAGTTAATGGTCCTGGTGTGGGTATACCACCCATAGACTGACACCCACTTTGACAATCCCAAGTCCAGACTGTATCAATACAACATTCTGGTACAGGTCCTGTAGGTGCTAGATTAACTGGTGGTATAAATGTACTGGGTGCATTAGACAGTACACCATTATTACAGTCACTTATGAGGTAAGGTGGACTTAAAAATAAACTATGATTATAAGCTAAATCAGTAAATGTACTAGTTAACGCATTAACACTAATCATCGTGTTAATATATAGGGTAGCGCCATAGTCACAACCTAACGTATCACAACAAGGAACTCCAACAGCTGCTGGTGTTGAACATGAATAAGCTATTGGTTCACAATAATCATTACATAGTGGTTCGTTAGCAAAAGATAGTGGTGTAAAATAAAGTGGGTCATCAGATAGTATTTGGTAACATCCTTGACACGTATATTGTTCTGTACATACCCACCTACTTTCAAAACACGTACCATCAGTTAAGTTAGTATCACAGTCAGCCCAAAACATTTCTCCAGTTACTGTAATTGGATTACCGAATTGGTCAACCGTATCTAAAGTCGCTCCAGATATCATAATACAATCAAGACTTGTAGAACTTGGTAATGGACATGCTTGCCATTGTGAGGATATATCTGGTGAACCAAAAGTACCGGTATCAGAACAAGGGAAATAAGATGCGGTATTATCAAATAAACACACATAACATACACCATTATAACTTACTGTATCATTTTCAATATAGTTAATAAATCCGGAGTTCCAAGGTCCTCCTAACCATCCCCATGCATTATTATTCATTTGCATGGCATTGAAGATACCATTTATTCCAATACAATCGACATCACAATCTCCTACTGGTCCTTCTATTGGACAAACCCAACTTACACACCCTATGTAATCCCATTCGATTGTGAATTGCATCGTGTATCCTGTTGGGGGGTCTAGTATACCAGTAACTCGGGCTTGGTAACAATTTCCTTCTGTACCTTCTACGAAGTCTCCAGCATTATACAAGTTACCCTGACTATAAAAGTTAGTGGGGCCTAGTGTAAAGTCATTACACGGTGTGTTTGTCCCTGGTGGACACGCAACACAATCTGGAGAACAAGCTTCCCATACATGTGTTTTAACACCACCGTCATTATATACCCCTTCCTCCATCATAACTGGGGCTACCCCATACCATGGGTCAGATGAAGATATGTTTATGACAGCCATAAAACAACAACAAGAATTATATGTCACATCATAAACTATATCAGCTATAACATAGTTACCGCTTGGTGACCAGTCACCAATTACAGTTCCTGGACCTATACTTTGTGATGTTCCGGCAATACCGAGTATATTACCTCTATCTACATACTCATCTTTTGTGGTACAATATTCACAATCACCTGAAGGACACGCTATACACTCTTCTGCACCCCAAGCTAAATTATCTAAACCACAACTAGTAGCCTCAAAAATTGTTATCCCGTTAGTAAAGTCCCAGAAATTTATTGGTGTGTCTCCATCAGCCCATGTACCACTAGAGTTTGCTGCGGAAGATATGGTGTAAGCTGTAAACACGGTAGTTGCGTCTGTAATCACACCATACACCCCAGTTAAAAATCCGTTAGTTATAGGGTCTAGAACATCACCACCTATAGGTACTACCACACCCTGATTAAATCCTGGTGGGAGATTAGGTGAGTTTAAGTTTGTATATGTTTGAAAATTACCCAAAATACTAGTTGTTATTCCTGACACAGTAAAACATGGTTTCCCAGATACAGTTCCAGGACCAAAAGTCATACCACTGTATTGATTTATGTGGGTTGCTGAATCAAGAGGTAAATCTGGGTATTCATTAAAATAACCTGTTGATGCTCCTTGAGTACCAGTGGGATTGCCTAGTAAATTGTAGGTTGTAGGTCCTTGTAATGGACTTGCTTGGTCCATTTGAAACGGTGGGGTTGCTAGTGGACCGGCCATAAATGGATAAGTCTCTAATGGTAGTGATAATATTTTTTCAGTACTTAGTGGTCCCCATGGTGAATCTTGTGTAATGGTCACCTTATATTTTGCTGGTGTTGTCCCATAAATCTTTATATCTTGTGTAGTTAAATTTGGAAAATACATGTGTTGCACTGATGTTCCGTCACCCCAGTCGATAGTATATGGTGACTTTTGTAATTGTTCGTAATACCCAAAATCAGTAGTATTACTTACTAATACACCATAACCATTGTTGGACACACCAGAATAAACAAAATTTGCAAAAACTTCTTGTTGTGATATATTTCCATCCCAAACAGAATAATGCCCTATATCGTTAAAATCTTGACTTAAAAAAATTGGTACTTTACTAACGTCTGGACCTAGCTGGTCTAGACATTCACACCCAAAAGTGTTGGGCGTTATGTTAATAGGGTTACTGTTACTTTGACCAATATTTATAACACTCCTTGTCTGATTAAAACTATCACTGTATGTGGTTCCTAATAAGGTAACATGTAGTCCTTTAAAAAGTATGTATAAAAAACTATCTACACTGGTACAGTGGTTAGGACTATTATTAGGACCTGTATTCCACAAAATAACACAAGGGTCAGTTGGGGAACAATGTTTTAGTTCTTCTGGGAATGTATTAAGTATATCCCCATTAATTGCGGACATAACCTCAACCCCAGTAGTATTGTACATAGTAATACCAGAGCAGTTTGTACTAGTGTTTATAGGCCAAAAATTTGTACCACCACTACAAGGTATTTCCCAATATATATCTGGGTTTATTCTCTTTATTCTAAATTTTTGTACTTCCATTAATTATATTATATATTCATACCATGTTATAGGTTGTATAGATGTCATACCTTTTTCACCTAGAAAGACAGGGTTAGAAGGAAACCCTAATAAGTAAGCGTTATTATCAAACACCCTAACCTTATAACTATATTTTGGTGTTGTTAGTTCATTAACACTTATGTTAACCTGATAATAAAACCAGTTTGTTGGCTCCATAGCCCCTACATACCCACTTGGGTTTGCATTTACAAATCTACTTGACTTACCTGTTTTTGCGTTAAAAAACTTACAAGACATATAAAAAGTTTCTATCTCAAAAAGGTCTCTATTTTTTAACCAATGTATATAGTAACTCTCATCTTTTCCTGTTGATGGTCCTAATTGTACTTCTGGTAACCAAACCTCGTAGTTGGTGGGGAGCGCTTGTGCGGCTAGTTGGTAGAAAGCTACTGGGTCTTCATCCGGGTCTATAGCTACTAAGTACTTACTACAGTTGGTGGTTGGTAGTATGATAGTGAACATTAATTTTTGTTTTTCCCTTTCTGGACTGTCGTAGTAGTCGAACTTCCAAAAACTATTTGTAAAATTCTTTTTATTTCTATATAATTCCGCATCAGTAAAGTCAGCGTTATTAAAATTAACAGCTTGAGCTCCCCAATTCTGATTAACCTCATCAAAAAATCTAAACTGATAAAATATATTATACTCCCCGGTATCGTTACCATAATAATATCTTGTGGTCTCATAGTCTTGGATGACATTTACGGCATCCTCCAACTCAACTTGTTCATAATCTGTAATAAGTTGTTCTCTACCAACTCCATCAAATATTTGACCTAAAGGAACAGTAATGTTCTTTTCACCTGGGTTTACTCTTATTTGTATTCTATTCACAGACATCTCCAAATTCTTGTACAAAGTTTGTGGTATCTGCACTATAACCATGTAATAGTGGTTCTACCATAAATTTAATCCCTAAATAAGGGTAATGTGCATCGTTTAAGTATGGATAACTAACACCAACTTTCTTAAAACCACCAATTTCTTCATAAAAACCTATAGGCAGTATTGGTCTCCATCTATGCATTTCCTCTGATTGTAAATATCTAGAATATTGTGGTGAAGTAATAAAGTCTTCATTTGAGTTTATTATATCGGAAAACTTTCTTACTGGTATTCTATAGTGTGGTTGATATTTTTGTTTAGAGAGTACTGTAGTTGCAGCTCCTACCTCTACCATTGCGTTGGTATTAAATTTTAATGAGTGTCCTATTTCGGAAATAATGTTTTCTTTTAGTTCGTGTGGGTTGTACTCCACAAAAGCTCCTCTAAAGACATCCCCTTTGACTGGTAAATTTATACCATCTACACCATTTTGTGTTAATCGTGTAGGTCTGATTGTATTATCTATAGCTGGGTCTACATGACCAGTATGTCTAAAATTCCAATCCCAACCATATCCCGCTGGAGAAAAATTAGGTGCTGACACAAAGTCCCAAACTAAATTACGATTTGTAGTGAATATACTTAAGTAAAAGTCACCTACAGGCCTATTTAGATTATCGTAATATGATTCACGGTCTATATCCACATTACAATTCCATAAATATGATTTAAAATCTTCCCTAATAACTGTTTTAGTTGTATTGTCTGGTGTCTTAGCAGCATGAAAAACCCTACCTTCTTTTCTATATATACCTTCCTCAAACCCAGTATTATCTAAAGAATAGTCATTACTATTTGTAATTAATTTATGTTCATGTACATAGTATTGTGACATTGTTTCAGCACTATTTCTTATATTACTTATTCTTTTAACGGTCCCAACGTCATTTTGTCCTATAATATTTATCGGATAGTCTGCTATGTTTATATTTAAAACATATTTTTTACTATTTGTTAGTGTACTACCTAAAAAATCAACCTTAAATATATTTTCCTGTTTACTAAGTAGTGCACCACCATAGGTGTATGTTATATCCAACGAACTAACTATATTAGCTGTCCCTATTGGTGTTGGGTTTGGTTGTAGTTGTATATATTCTCCAGCTTTAATGTTATGTGGGACTGGAAAGTTTAGTCTAGCTATTAGTTGACCGTCCGGTGTGTTACCACTAATAATTTCCGCCTCAAATGGTATTCCGTCAGCTGCTATAAAATTCATACCTGCTGAACCTGGATAATCACTATAATATGTCATTGATTGTCCTGTGTTAGCTGAATATACGTAAGATATGTATGTTACCCAATTATCTTGGTAGGCACTTATTTCTGTATGTGTATTAGCTATTATAGATAACCCATATTTTTTTGGTGGTATGAAATCAAATGTCATTGATGGTGGGGTACCTGTACATGGAATTGTGGGGCATCCTATCCAATCTGGCATAAAATACATATTTTCAATATAGTTGGTATCAACTGATTCCCCACTTATAACATTATTATAAATCACATCTATTTTACCATATAGTCTGTACGTACTAGAATATTCTCTTTCGGCTTCAAATTGGTCAACTAAGTTTAGTGAACGATTTCTATCGCCTTGTATTAAAGTTCTTCTATCTGAAGTTATTAATGGTGTTAAAGATATGTCTTTGTTTTGTGACCCAGCGTACCGTGAAGCCCCCCTAACTATTCTTATGTTCTTTTCGTTACTCATTATAACACAGTATTTGATAGTTCTTCATCAACGTATTTACGTACGAAGGTGTTGTATGCTGTTTGTCCTGGTCTTAGACCAAAGTAATAAAACAATGGTTGTGAAAAATTTATGTGTGTTTCTGATGTTGGGGTTAGTATTGGTCTATCCATGGATGATAGCATGTCATTTTGGTAGTCTCCTGTAAGAATTGGGTCAAGACCAAAAGGAGAAGTCCAGTAGACATCACCACCACCCCATACTTCATACTCGTATTCACCCAATGTCCCGTCCCAATCATTTGTCCAATTACCAAATATATTACCTGGTGCACCCATCATATGCCAAGGATAAAATGGTACTTCTTGTGAGGATGACGCTAAATCTAAAGTTAAACAGTCTATTAAGTCTTGCCCCGACATAATAACTTGTGTGGATGCGGTAAACATAAGTGGTTCCCACTTAATATCATACATTGCGTCCATAACATTAAGTGCGTTAGGTACGTAAGCAATAAGTGATGAACCACCATTTACGGTAGTATTCGAATTGTTTGTTACAGGGTATTCTAATTGAGCGTTATTTGCTAGTGTTGTTGTTGGCCCTGGGTTAGGACAATCACATTCTGTACCACCGACATTACTTTCATACCCATATACACCCACCATACAATTTTGCATTAATGCCTGTGCTACATCACCACCAATTTCTTTTTCAGGTCTTGGAAAAAATGTTCTTATAGCCATGTTTGGGTTATCCATTTTCATGTTATATGTATCTGAAATTAAATCTGTTATGTCTTGGAATGTTGTACTGCCTATTTGGTCTGTTACTGAACATTCTGTGGCAAATCTTTCATCTAAACATACTTGTTGTATACATTGATTTCTAGAACCCATATCTACAATTGTTGTTGGGAATAGAATATGTCTATTCATATCTCCTGGTGCATGTATATTACTACTAAGATTTCCTGGGTCCCACCAAGGACTGTATACACCATCTTCATCACCCATAAAAGCGCCTGGGTTTGCTTGGTTTGTATTCTGTGCTGGACAAGACCTATAATAAAATACGTGGTCTATTGGGTGTACATACACTACTTTTTTACAATAACTAGAATCAGTGTAAGTGTCGTGAACATCTCCTTTCTTATCAGTAAATCCATTTACAGCAAATTGTAGTTTTGCTTTAAACTGGTATTGGTATAGAAACCCGTTAACCCAATTGTTTTCCCAGAAATAATTCATAATACCATTACATAGTGCCACTGCTACTTTCTCTCTACGTACATATTCCCTTATTACCTTCATATTGAAGTTTTGTGATAGACACGCTATATTTACACATATAACTTTAACATAACATCCCCCACCAGCATATTCATTCCACCCATCTACACCAGGTCCTCCAGTTCCATCAAAAGTAGAGTCATAACCATAGTTATCCGGACAACATATTTCATCATCTTCAACATACTCTGGACAACAAATATCATCACCCCAGATAAGAAGATTAAAGATACTTGCACTGCCGGGAGAATCACCTACCGGACATGGAGAAGGGTTAGAGATACTAATGAGTCCACCACAGTTAGCGTCCATAAGTTCACAACAAGTACTTTGGGAAAGGTCTAGCATATCTGAATTGGCTCCCGCTCTACATTTACATCTCTCACATTCTGGATATTTCTGTTGGTGTAGGGAATAAAGGACTATACCAAATTTAAATCCGTAATAACTACACCCGTCAGATTCTCCTGGACAACTACTCTGGAAGAGTTGTAGGGCACCACATCCTAATGTAGTTGCAAAAGGTTTAAGAAAGCCAAAGGGATACCAGTTTAGGGGCCACGGAATGTAAAGTGAAATTAAAGCACATATTATAACACACACAATCCATATAATTAAAAATATGAAGAAAAATACTATACTTACTATAAGTGCTATAACAGCAGCTAAAGCTTGTAAAAAGAAATATAGACCCATTAGTATCGATAATAAAAATATGTACAACGATATTATAAATTTATTTCTTCTTACAGCACTATTTACAGGGAAAAACATTGCACTTGTGGCACATTGTTGTTCCGCCTCCGGCATTATTTCTTTAACCCCAATAAATTGTCTTCTACCAGCATGTTTTACGTGGTCATGAAATTGTGATGGGGTGTATACCCTATTAAAGGTCATATCATAAAAATAATCTTTAGCGGCAGGCATTAACTCCTGTTGTGCATGTGGGTGATAATCAGAATATTTTACACTAAAAGCGTAAGACCTGTAATCGATACCAGGCCAATCACCTTGTGATTCACTATTATATTCTCTTAAATTGGGTAATAAGAAGGAGGCTCTTCTAGCAAACCTCGCACTTCCACTTGCTTGTTCTGGTCTAACTCTAAACCTTACTCTAGCTCTAGTTGCAACACCAATTTCTGGGTCATAGGATAATACTAAATCACCAAATTCGTCTGTTGTTATGTGGTCTAAATTCATTGGTATATGTTCCAACCAAGCTCCTGTGGCGTCTATCACTCTACCACCATTCTGTAAATAATACCTTTCTAAAACTGGGACTGTCCCTCCTGTACTAGCTGCACCATACCCATATGCATCCTCGTCAAAAGTTGTGAGTGTGGTATATCGGACACAATCTATTATACCTGGTTGGGTTATCAAACTACATAGCTCTCCCATGTGTCTTTTAGGTCTACAGTTTTTGTTTACGTAATCTTTATGTGTGTCTGTTCCTGTACTACCCATAAAAACAGCTGTTGGGTCTATTCTAATCCCTGCGACACCCAAATCAAAGTCTACTCTAGTTATCGCGGCTTGGCATTCATCTTCGTCACCCCAAAAAGGATTTATCTCAATTACTTTAGTTTGGTTAACTATCTGAGGCAGACTATCTATTTCGTTATCAGACCTAAACTTTGGTCCGTCAAAATCGGACTCTGGAGACCCTTTAATTTTAAAGTCTTCTGGTAACATGGAAAAACACCCAATATCACTTAAATCAACATCCATAACAAGTGAGTGGGAACCAACAGGTACCCCATAAATCATAAAATCCCCAGATTCATTTGTTTTTGCTGTGAATTTATAGTATTTTTTGAATACGTACTCAACATCTTGTTGGGTAAGTACGTCATTTAGTCTTGGGAAGGTTCCTACAGGAATATGACAAGCGAAGTTTGGGTCTTTACTTAGTAGGTTGTACCTTACCCCCTCACTACCTTTATCAAAAGGTTGTTTGTATGGGTATATTTGTTTAATTACCTCATTACTTTCGTCTACACCTTCTAATGGTATGAATATAGAAACTTTTGCGTTAGGGACACCAAAACCACCATTAACAATAACTCTACCACAAACCACCCCAAAATCAGCACACATTCTAGTATATACCTCTCTTTGTGTTAATGATAGGCTTAAGATTTCCAATAAATCGAAATCTTGTTTTAATTCAAATGTTAAATTTTGGTCTTTACCGACCTGGGTTCTTACCCTAAATGATTTACTTGACATATCTTACTTTAATAGATAAATAGTTATTCTACTAAAACTAATAATAAGTTGGACTTACTTTTAGTAAAGATTAGGAGAAAGTTGGTTTTTCTGGTTTCTTGATTCGTATAGCTATATCTTTATTAGGGATTCTAATTTGTAGTATCTCGTTTGGTTGTGCATAGATAGTGTCGTCAATTAACTGTATTTCTCTATTTGTTTGGGGTATGTAAGGTTGTGTTGATATGGATTGGGAATACTCACCACCAACTTTATTAAATACTTTTACGTCGACAATATTTATAACTCCCGATTGCCCCATAATTAATGCTCTTAAAGAACCTAAGGATACGTCAACACCCATTTCAGACCTATCAACATCAAAATAATCACCAACTTTAGTTATGACATTAGTAACCACTTCTCCTTGATTTGCTGATTGTTCTATTATCAAATCTATGGTAAAACCTATATCAATAACCTTTGCTGAACCCACACTAATGTAATCATTTATCATCCTATAATTAGATAAGTAGGTGGCTATATTATTTATAAGTGCTTGTGGTACCATAGATGTTAATGCCCCACTAGGTGTGTACGATAATATATTTAACATCACTTTATTTTCTATTTCAGTTACTCCGACCTTTGCTGCTGCACCGAATACTCCCGGCATTGTCCTTACTTTTGATACGTAGTCATTTATAGTTACCGCCCTATTTTGAGCTGAAAAATTATATGTTATATAATTTCTTATTTCTTCCATTGACATTTGGTCTGCACCACCAATTGCTGCTGTGATATTAGTTACCGACAAACTTTGGTCTACTGATTGGTTTATTTGTTGGCTTGGTCCTGCTACTACAAAATCATAAGTATTTAGGGTGTTTATTGCTCCCGCACCCACATTAGAAGCTTTTCCTCCCCCCACTCTATATTGAACAAATATGGTACTGTTAGCGGTAACCATATTTCCTAATGCCATATTATTTAAGAATTTAGACATGTTTATATTAATTCCGTTTTTACTAAAACTATCTAACAGATTTTGTGGTGTTTCATTTCCACCCCCAAAAGTTAAATGAAAGAATCCTTCTGGTGTGTATTCTGTTATAAATCTTTGAGTTGCTTTAAGGTATTTTCCAACTTTAATCCCAACATCGTCTTGTGGTGATGATGGGTCAATAACAAATACTTCTTCTTGTGCTAAAGCATCTACTTCATACCATCTGTTAGTGGTACTATCCATAAATTCAATATTAGTTGGTAGACTCTGGTATCCTGTTCCGTCTTTTTGTATGACAGCTGTAACACCTACCACATTATTTTCTGGTAAAAATAACTTATAAAAAGGTTTAGTTAATACATCTGTTATTTCTTTTTTAAACACTTTTGTAACACCATTTACCGCTAGTACTTTCTTAGTTATGGTATAATTTCTTATAATGCCTGTAGAACCTAGGTTAGGTATTTTAGTTCTATTTACAATCCCTTCGTTATTGTATTGTGTCGAGAAGTCACAGTCTTCCATTAGTTCGAATATATTCCCACCACCTTTAAATTGGGAACCTCTTCTGAGTAACCCTAAGTATCTAAAGTCTTCTTTATCTCCAAAGGCTGGAACTATTATCGAGACTTCACAAACAGTCAAAGAAGGTCTATTACCTGGTATTTTTAATCCATAAGTCCTTGCTAGGTTATATAAAGAACTCCTTTCTTGTGCATATTGTAAGACTGTCTCTTGGAAGGTTCTGTCTATCTGGAAATTTAGGTTATCGGCTACTGCAGCATTTAAATCTAAAAATACCGAGTACATGGACGCATCGTTTGCGTTTTTAATTAAATCTGGGTAGTATCTGTTAGTTAATCTAACCAGTTCGTTTCTTATCCCTAAGAAATCTCTTTCTGTGTACGCTATTTTTTTATCACTCATATTACAAATTTATAATTACAAAATCTCTAGCTTCAAAAACACCACTACCAATACTATAATCAATACGTACTCGTAAAGTGTATTCATTCACCCCATGTTTTTTATCAGAAAAACTAAATGTCTTTTGGTCCCTAGTTGGGTCTTCCTCTTGGGTGTCTTCATCTCTTAGGTCTTCAGCAGATTTAATCTCCACGTCGGTAATATTTAAATTAGGTATGAATTGTTTCACCGCATCTCTAATTTCTATATCTATAGAAGTTCTAGTTCCCGTGTCCAAAGGTTCGAATATATGTTTCATTAAATTTGTACCAAATTCTGGTAAAAAATATCTAGAACCTTTTACCGATAAAACTAAATGAATTAAATTAGACCTTACTTCATCTTCAGGCAATCCATTCATGTGTAGAAATAATCCTTCTTGACTATCTTTAAATGGGAATGATATACCGTATTTTGGGTTGGGCATTGTTTTTTATAATAAATACTTCTAATGTGGGTTTGTTTTAGAGTTTATATATGTTTAAGTTGTTTACTTGTTTTTTGGTGTGGGGGCCAGTAGGGACAATGTTTACATCCATTCCCACAACAAGCACCTCTACTTTTATGGTATTCTTCTGTCATAACCATTCTACCATTTTCCCAATAAAACTCATCTGATTGTAATTTTGGTTTAATAAATTCTTTATAGTGTAATTCACTAATCCAGTCATTACTCCTTCTCATCTATCATTTCTTTTACCCCTTCTTTATACCCACACTGAGGGCATATTATTAACTTAGGTACCTTTTCTTCATTATTTGGTTCGTTTTTATAAAATAAATGGTAGTCAGCAATTGACCACCATTTATCACACTTACCACAATTAAAGTGGTATAAGATTTCTTTACTGAATTTATGCCTCATCAAGTTCTTCTGTTTTTTTTTCAATACTTTTTAAATCTACGTCTATTTCACAAGTTCCACCAGCACAAGCTAACTCACCCGATAGGTTTGTATTATCTTCTATTTCTATAACTTTTGATAGGTCTACGTCTTTAAGGGTTTCTAACATTTCGTAGTACATTTCTTCGGTTATATCCTCAAATGGAGCTTGGGTGTATGTACCACCATTATAAGGTAGTACTGATAACCCGTTGTAGTATTTTCTATTTTCCCACATCCATTCTCCAGCTGCGTCCCATTCATGGTCTCTTAAACTTATTGTTGCTGATACATTATGAGTGTTAGAACCTTTTCTATGTCCAGATTTAACCCATTCCATTGCCACTTTCTTAACACGTTCTAGTAGTTGGAATGGAGATTCTGTTCTCATTATCGAACCTTCTGGAGCTTTTTGTGGTATAGATATTACTGCCGTATCGTGTGGTCTAAAATATTCGTCTTCAACTAGTTCTGGGTGGTATATAAGTAAATGTTGGTATATCGATTCATTCTTGCCTACTCTAATTCTTCTAATATAATAATCATTATGCCAAGCATGAATACCAGATGATGTTCCTAGAGTTAATGATGTTGTTCCTGCTGGTTTCACTGTAGTACATCTTGCTGATTGATTTATATCAATTAATTTAGACACTCTGGTATTTTCTCTCTTAACTAAACTTGCTGACTTTGCCATATCGTAGTCTAATACTTTACCAGAACCTATGCCGGTCATTGATACTCCAATCAAAGCGTCCTTCTCTGTTGTCTCTTGCCAAATCTCTCTTAAGTAGTGAAAATTAGTATATCCTGCTTGAAGTGTTCCTATGAACGCTGCTACTTTTACTCTTGTATTTAAGTCTTCTTGTGA
>TARA_R110000824_G_scaffold4308_1_pt1 | contig 29112 bp, 24 predicted proteins | sample TARA_R110000824 | Tara Oceans TARA_R110000824 (sample SAMEA4397747) | marine metagenome | biome: Polar Biome; feature: [MES] marine water layer (ENVO:01000295) within the mesopelagic zone...; material: water (ENVO:00002006), including particulate matter (ENVO:01000060) such as......
CCTTATTCTATGACGCTAATCTGTCTATCGATCGCTGACGGGGGACATTCCTGAAGGACAGGACATCGTACGCAGGCTGGCGGGGGATGCGGATATCCTCATCGAGAATTTCAAACCTGGAACTATGGAAAAATGGGGGTTGAGCCCCGAAGTGCTGCATGAAATCAATCCGCGCCTGATCATCGTGCGTGTATCGGGCTATGGCCAGACCGGCCCCTATTCGAGCCGCGCCGGTTTCGGCGGCATTGGCGAGGCGATGGGCGGTTGGCGTTATATCGTCGGGGATCCGGATCGAGCGCCGAGCCGTATGGGCGTTTCCATTGGTGACAGTTTGGCTGCAACCTACGGCTGTGTGGGTGCGCTGGCGGCGCTGCATGCCCGTGAACGGACTGGCGAAGGGCAGGTGGTCGATAGCGCACTTTATGAAGCCGTACTGCAAGTGATGGAAAGCCTTGTACCTGAATATCAGGTGTCGGGCCATGTACGTCAGCGCAGTGGGTCGATTTTAGAAGGTATTTCGCCGTCCAACGTCTATCCATGCGACGATGGTGAATATCTGATCGGTGCAAATCAAGATGCCGTCTTTGCTCGCCTGTGTCATGCGATGGGGCAGCCAGAATTGGCCAAGAATGAACGCTACGCCACCCATGTCGCGCGGGGCAATAATTTGCATGAACTCGATAAGATTATTGCGGAATGGACTCGCACGCTAACGGTCGACGAACTGGAATCCTTGATGATCGAGCATAGCGTGCCTGCAGGAAAGATCTACCGTGCCGAGGAAATGCTGGAGGATCCGCATTTCGCGGCCCGCGAGACTTTAGTCGAGGTCGACAGTCCGCGTTTCGGCAAGTTCAAGATGCAGAATAGTTTCCCCCGGCTATCCGGTACGCCAAGCAGCATCCGCAGCCTCGCCCCCGCTACGGTCGGCCAAGATAATGAAGAGGTTTATGGCCGCTTGCTGGGCATGGGCGCGGCCGAGATCCGCCGCTTGAAGGCGGAGTCAGTGATATGAGCGAAGAACTGCTTGCCAATTATGTCGGCGCCTTTGATGGGCATCTGACCTGCGGTGGAAAAATGGCGCTGGTGATCGTCGACGTGGTCAAGGCGTATCTGGATCCTGCCTGCAGTCTCTATGCCCATGGCGAAGCGGCGCTGGCCTCCAACGTCCGTCTACGCACTGCCGCGAATATAGCGAATGTGCCGGTTGTTTTCACCCGCGTGGAATATCAGGCCGACGGACTGGACGGTGGACATTTTTATCGTAAGGTCCCAGCGCTCAAGACGTTCCTAACCGGCTCCCCACTTACAGCCTTTCCCGACGATCTTCAGCCCGGATCGCAGGATGTCGTGGTGACCAAGCAATATGCCTCGGCTTTTTTTGGTACGTCGCTGGCCGCGACCTTACATGCGATCAATGTCGATACCGTGTTGATAACTGGTTATTCGACGTCTGGTTGTGTTCGCGCGACTGCGCTGGATGCGCTCCAGAACGGGTTTATTCCGTTCGTAATCAAGGATGCGTGCGCCGACCGTCATCCCGGCCCCCACGAGGCCAGTCTATTCGATATTCAGGCCAAATATGCCGAGGTGATCGACGAGGCGGGAGCTCTTGAACTGATATCGTAGGCACAAAATGGCTAAGCCACAGAGGGCGGGATCACCGTCGTTGCCGGTGGCCTGATCGCGCTGCTCGCCAGTTCGGGGAAGAAGAAAAAGAAGAAAAGCAAAGCCGCCACTACGCCCGAACCGGAAGCACCTGGCACCTTCCCGGCGAGACCACCCGCTGCACTCGTCGCCGATCTGTCGCCGCTGCCCTCGGCAGCACACCGGTCAGTGCAGACCTGTCTCCATGAAGCCGCGCGTCAGATCGGCGCCAAAGGCGGCCCGCGCTTGTCCTACGATCGGCTCGTCTCGCTCGAGCCAGGTAATGGCGGCTGGCGTAAGCATGCTGCCGCTTTGGGTTCAGGCCGCATTATGGGGCGGTGTTGCGGGTTCGGCGCTACTGATTGGCGCATTGATTGGTCTTTTCGTGCCGATCAGGCCGCGGTTCATTGCCGGCGTGATGGCGTTCGGGGCCGGCGTCCTGATCGCCTCATTGTCGTTCGCGTTGATCCTTGAAGCCTAGCGCATCGACGGCGCTGTTCCCTCGGTTACGGGCTTTTTGGACGGCGCGCTGCTCGACGGCATTCCGGAAGCGATCGTCATTGGAGTCAGTCTGCTAGCGGGTGAAGGCGTGAGTATGGTCGCTGTGATCGCCGTTTTTCTTTCCAACATTCGCTAAGGACTTGCGAGCGCCACCGGTATGCGGCGTGCAGGCTATGCCGGAAAAGCTACCGACGCGCTGATAGACTTTAGATTGCGCGGCGGCAGTGTGATAATCAGCCGTCGGATACTTCCGTTCAGACATTGCTCTAAATTCCATATCAGCGCGCGGATATGCCAGTTGCGGTGATATGTCTGCGCCGGAGCGATCCAATTGAAGCTTTCGGCGATAAAACTCTCAAGGTCGGTACGCAGCAATGCATTAAGGGACTGCTGATCAGTCATGATTTATCTCCCTGAGAATGGCGTCTGATAACATCGTCGAGTATCGCCTGATCTTCAGCGGGCAGTGTGATCACTCGCGAACAACGCGGTAAGGACAGAACGGCTAAGCGCAACGGCTCGGGGTGAAACCAGGTCAAGAATACTTCTGTTTGCGGCAAAATCACGCACATGATGTTTCATGTACAGATTCTGTCCATGCCACTTTAGGCTGGTGGACGCCATTCACCTTTCCCAAATGCCTTCTGCACCACTAAAAATCCTGAATAGATCGATAAATATTGAATGGCGTTGAGTCTCGGGCTTGCTCAGCGCGCGAGAACGTGTAGCAACGCCCTATAATGACCGGCTTTTCCCAATTCATACGTATGATTCGTGCGATCATGCTGCGTGAGCTGCTATCGCGCTACACTGGCGACAAGGTGGGCTATGCCTGGTCCCTGCTGATCCCGCTAATGTGGGTAATATTGATCTGGTTTTTCTTCCTGCTGTTCAACAGGCCGCTGCCCATCAACACCGATGTCGGCAGCTTCATCCTGACCGGGCTCGTACCCTATATCTCATTCCGCTATACTTTGGCGGCGGTGATGCGGTCCAAGCTTACGTATCACAACCTATTCATCATCCCCCGCCTCAACCCCGAAATCGTATGTTTTGCAGTTGGCCTGCTCGAAATTGGCAATGCCTTCGTGATCTATTCGGTGCTGGCGCTGGGCAATCTGGTCTTTTTCGGACAGCTGGAGATCGCCAATCCCTTCATGATCGCGCTGGGCTTGTTTCTTGCCTGCCTGCTTGGAACCAGCATGGCCTACATGATCGTGTCGGTTATCAAGAACGTCCGCTTCTCCCTGCGCGCGATGCAGATATTGGTGCGGCCGATGTTCTACCTGTCCGGTGTCTTCTTCGTCGTCAGCGAACTGCCGCTCGCCTATCAGGACTGGCTCTGGTACAATCCGATTTTGCACGCCGTTGAAATCACCCGCACCGGAGCATTCGGGGATTTCTCCTCGCAAGCGAACAATGCATGGATGCCGCTGTTCTTCTCGGCGCTATTCTTGGCGATCGGCGCCTATGCCAGCCAGCGCGGCGGGATCTGGGCGGGTGAGGATTCACAAGACGAACTGCCTATATGATCGGATTTCAGGACGCCTCTAAATATTATTACACGCAAGATGGCGTGCGCGTAGTCCTGCACGAAGCAAGCCTTCTGTTCGAAAGGACCGTCCGTCTGGCGCTGTTCGCTCAGCCGGGTTCGGGCAAAAGCCTGATCGCGCGCATGCTGGCGGGCATTGAGAACCCGTCTTCCGGTACTGTCCTTCCAGCCGGCGGCGATTGTTGGCGCCTTAACGATTCCACCGTCCTGCAACCTTATCTGACGGGCGAGCAGAATATCCGCATCATTGCCGAACTCAAATCGGTGGACCCCGACAAGACCAGCGCTTTCGTGATGGATTTTTCCGAATTGGGCGATCGCTATTTCGACTCCCTGCAAACATATTCGAGCTCGATGCGAGGCAGGTTGGGCTTTGCACTTTCGATGGCCTTGCCGGTCGATTTTTTCGTCGCCGATCAGGGCATTCAGGTTGGCATCGGGCGGTATCGTGATAAATGCGAAACGATCCTGAAAGAACGGCTTGAAAATGCGGGAATATTTGTGGTTACAAGCAATCCATCCTTCGCTAAAATCACATGTGACAGCTTTGCAGTTTTACGAAACGGCCAGTTCGTGCCATGCGATTCCTACAGTGAGGCAATCGAGTTATTTCAGGAAGGTGAAGACGAATTCGATGCGATAAGGTCGATGATTGCTGCCTATGGCCGCAATGTCACAGATTGAATTCGAAGCGCACAGAAAATGAGCACCAGTGACCGCATAAAAAATTGGCAAAGCCGCAAGAAGCTTGGCGCACGCGAAATGCGCGAGAAGCGTCTCAGCGGCGATGCTGGCGAGGATGCGACGTCCGCCAGCACACCAGCAAACAGCCCGTCGTCCGGCCCGATAAGTGCTGGACTGGCAGGAGAGAGCGCAAGCGAGCGTGCCGAGCGCGTGCGCAAGGCAGCGAATGCTGACGATGCTGCTTTGCTTTTCAGCGAAGATAACGAGCAGGCCGACGCAGCTATTGGTAAGGCAGCAGACACTTCACGAGGCGCCATCCCTTCAACAGCAAAGCCCCTGGCCAACCGAGAACTTTCGGCGCTACTGTCTGAAGGAATCGAAATCAATCGCGGCCAGCCGACACCGGATTCCATCGACGCCGCGCATCGCCTAGCCAAGTCGCGCAGAAGCGAACTGGTGAACCGCCGCCGCTGGCGCTTCACCAAATGGCTGGGCATCCCGCTGATTTTATTCGCTCTATATTCGCTGCTGTTTGCATCCACCATGTATGAAGCGCGCGCCGTTTTTACCGTCACCAAGGCTAGCGATGAAGGTGGATCGGGATCTGCCGCTCTGGGACTGGCCGCGCCTGGATCGTCGATGTCCGCAGAATATGAGATGCGGGAATATCTGCGTTCGCGTCCGGTTATGCGCGTGATGGAGGAGAAGCACGGCTTTCTCAGCCACTTGGAGAAGAGTGATGACATATTCACCGGCCCCGGCGGTTTGCTTGATCTGGCCGATCCGGTGGACTTCTATCGCAGGCGCGTTGATGTGCGGATCAATGCGCAGGAGGGGCTGGCCACACTGACTGTGCAAGCCGGATCGCGTGAGGCTGCCAGCGAATATGCGGCCCAATTGCTTGCTCTTGGCAAGGCCAGGCTTTCTTCCGTAGCCGACCAGTTGAACCGGGACCAGGTCGGAGCACTGGAACAAGAAGTAGAGTCCGCGAGGCAGGCAGTTAGTCTAGCCAGCACCGAACTCGGCCAGGTACAGCAGGCCCGCGGCGAAGTTGACCCGGCTTTGACGACCACTTTGATCTACCAGTTGATCGGCGATCTGGAGCTCCAGCTTAGCGCGTTGAGCGCCCAGCGTTCCTCTCTGCATGCCAATGGCCTTTCGGAAAGCCCGATTCTCCCTCGTCTTGATTCGCAGATCGCAACTCTGGAACAACAGATCAGTGAACAGCGCGCGAGGCTGGTCGGTACGGGAGGCAAAACGGTCCAGCGCTCCATCTTGCTGCTGGAACAGTCGCAGACCCGCAAGCAACTGGCGGATGTGAATCTTGCCGCGACACTCCAGACGCTTGAGCAGGCGCGGCTCGAGGCGCTACGCCAGCGCGAATATCTGGTGGTCGTCGTGCCGCCCAATGCACCAGACCGTCCCAATGTCTGGGCATATGCCCGCGCGGTATCATGGGCAATCCTGCTATCTGCCCTAGTGGCTTTGATACTGTTCATTGCAAAGCGGCGGCGCCGGAAAGAAGACGAACTGTGAGCGATAAAGAGCAAACCGCAAGCGCTAATACGGACGAGATGCTGGACCAAAAACTGCACGAGATCGCAGTTCATCTCAAGCGCGAACGTCTGGACGAAGCGCGCGAGGAGCTGGCTCAGCTACCTGCCAACCTCCAAGGCGATCCGCGGGTGGTGGAACTGGGACTGCGCTATCTGATCAGCGCCGGAAACCTGCAGCGCGCAGCTGGACTGGCTGCCAATTATGTTTCCTGGCACTATTTCGACCCAAGGCTGGTGGAACTGGCGATGACCATCCTTGATCAGCAGGGGGAAACTGCCGTTGCGCTTGACCTTGCCCAGGCGGCAGGAGACGCTCGTAACGAGCGGGTGGACAGGCTTGCGATGAAGCTGGCCCGCAAGTCAATCGACAGCATTCTTGAACAATATGAGCAGCAGGGTCCGCAGGCGCTTGCCCAGCTGACCCAGCCGGTGATGGAAATAGAGCGGCATCGCCGCATGGTGCTGCGACAGGTCCTGCTCAATTCCCGTAACCAGACCAATCTGGCACCGCTAGCGCAGGCGCTAGGCTATATCGTGGCTGCCTATCCGCCCGCCGTTGAGGAACGCATCCAGCTTGCCGCTGCCTTGCGCAGGCTTGATCGTAGCGAGCAGGCAGTTGAAGTCTGCCGCGCCTTTCCCCGCTCAGCGCTGGACCAGCCTGCCGTGCAACAGGCACAATTGCTGGCCTTTGTCGCTGCGAACGATCTGTCTTTGGCGGAACCGGTGATCGATCGGGTGCTGAGGCGCAATACGATAGAATTCCCCTTGCTGAAGTTGACAGTCACTGCCCTTATCCGACTTGGGCGGCCTGACGAAGCTCTTGAACTGGCTGATCGCCATAACAGCGACGATACAGACCCCGCGATGACCGAATTATGTGCCCAGACAGCCTTTGATGCAGGCGACAAGATACGCGCGGCCAGCATCATCAAGAAGGCGGAGGAAGGGGGAACAGCCACGCCGGCCCTCCTCGCACTCAAGGGCATGATTGAACTCGACCGCCAGGACAGGGAAGCGGCGGAGGCGCATATGTGGAATGCGCTTACGAAAAGTCCGGACGATCTCAATACAAATATCCGGCTCAGCGAATTGTTGCTGACGCGCGGTGCGGCCAAAGATGCCGTGCCGCTGCTGGAGAATGCCTGGCGCATCGCCCCTAGCCAGCGGCTGATCGCTATCCTGCTGGCGCGGGCGCATCGCATGCTGGAAAACTATGCCGAGGCGGCGCGATGGTATAATGAAGCGGTCAAGCTCTCGCCAGGCGATGTCACACTGCTGCGGCAGGCCGCATCCGCCAACAGCCAGGCCGGTCAAACGGATCTGGCAGAAGAATTGTTTGCCCGCTCGCAGAACCTGCGCGAACGCAAGCTTCCTGATACTTTCGAAGAGGGGCTGGCAGCTCTCGACGACCAGTTACATAGTGCGAATATTCCGGCCGGCCGGTTCAACTGGGCGTGGCAGTTTGCGGACAAGCACGCCTATCCCAACAGGGCCGACTGGGAACGGCGGGCCAAGTGGGGATATCTCGCCGATCAGCTGCTGTTCGATTGGCTTGAAGTTCGCACCGAAGACGCCGACCAGATCATGGCCCATTTTGTCGGCCTGGATGAACTGGAAGCCGGGCTGATCGCCATGCGCGAGGAAAAGGGCGGCATGTTCATGGCCTCCGCCCATGTAGGTCCGCTGTTTGCTGGGCCGCTGTCGCTCGAACTGCTGGAATTCAAGGCAAAGTGGCTCGCGTCGACACCCTCGCTTGGCAATGCGATTTACCGGGACATGCTGATCTCAACCAGCGATCAGACCGAGACTGCGATCATCCGTGAAGTTTCGAGTGCACTCGCCGATGGTTATGCGATCGGCATTGCCGTGGATGGCGCGCCGACCATGGCTGCTGCACGCATCGAATTCGAGGGGCAGGAAATCACCTACTCCAGCTTCTCCGCGCGCATGGTCTACAAGCACAAGCTGGCGAGCTGCTATGCTGCACCCCGGTGGGAAGGCGAAAAGCTGCGGATTGAACTCATCCGCCTGCCCGATCCAGCTACAGGGGAAAGTGCCGCCGAGTTCGCCGAAAAATGGCGAGAGGCCTATTTGGACGCCCTTCGCGGTGAATTGTCAGGTGCCCCGGAAAACCTGCGCATGGCTGGCGGTATCTGGCGTCATATTCACTAGCCATCTCTGTCCGGCGCCGGATGCAAGCCTGCTGCTATCATCGCTGCAATATCGTCGGTCCTGCGCAATTTGATCATGCGCGCCTTCAGCTCCTCATCTTCGAGCAGGCGGCTGGCGAAATAGGCAGGTGCGGCATCTGCCATCCGGTCCGAGCGGCCCAATTGCGCATCCGCCAACCTGAGCATTAGCGTGTTGGGCCAAGAGACAGGACGGACCTCCCTCAATGCGCTGAACAATTTCTTGCTGGAGACCTCCGGATGGGCCTGAGCCCAAAGGATCATTGCCCCTGCCGTCGAACGCGACATGCCGGATTGGCAATGGATGAACAGCCGCTTTGCAGGATCGCCGTCGCGAAATTCCTCGCCGAAAGTCAATAAGCTGGCGATCAGCTTTTCATCTGGCATGACACGGTTTTCACGCTCGGCGATTTCATCATGAAAACGCAGAACGATGCGGTCCTTCGGTTCCCATGTTTCAAACATGTCGGGCTCGGGCCATTCGGGATCGAGCATTGACACGATCTGGCTGTGCCCAGCAGGATCATCAAGGGCTCGAATTCCGGAAATAGTGGTCCGCGACCAGAGGTAGGGTTTCATGACATGTTCCCTATGATTTCAGCAGTTTCGGGTCAACCGATGTAGAGGAAAAATGATGCATAGATGAGGCTGAGCAGATTGCATGGATCTCCGATCAGAGGCGCCCGTGCTTGTGCTTTCAAATCTAGGCTGATATCGCATCATGACCAAACTTGACCGAGAATTCATTATGTTAATCATCAGACCAATTGGTTCTTGCCGTCTATACAGGCCCTTGAAGCGCATTCGCCAGTCAACCAGCATCAAGCTGGCAAAACAGCGAGATTACGGCTTCACCCACACTAGCGCGGAAGCCTTGCAGGCGCTGCGCTTCATCCGTGGCGAAATTGAGTTCCCCGCCAAGCTGCTGCCGCTGATCGCTCGCAGCGAAGATACGCCCGGATTGTTTGAAGAGCCCGACCTGGTTGAACCGGATGCCTATATTCTCGAATTGTCGTCAGCCAAGAGCGTGAAGGTGGGCGAATTCAGCATTCAACTGAATTACGCCACTCGCTATTTTTCGGATTTCTTTGCCGATCGGGAGCGCAACAAGCTGTTCTTCCGCATGTCACGTCCCGAGAAAACTGCCGAGCGGCAGGTCTGGCTGGAAACGCTGCCCAGCTTTCAGGCTATGACCACGGAAGATAGGGAAATCCTCTCAGCCATTGTCATGACGATGGAAGACGAGGATACGGTTTTTCTGAATCTGCAAGAGATCATGGCACGCATTGGCGACAAACCAATCACGATCCAGACTCATATCGATACGCTTGATGCCGGAGGGAACAGACTCAAGACCCGATCGAACGTGATCTCCATGGTCAAAAATGCTGCCGCGGAGCTCAATCTCGACGTGCTGGACCCGACAGATCTTATGCTAACGGTCGGACAGGCGCTCGCAATGGACAAGGGCGGTACCGACCTGACCCATTTTTCCCCAATGTTTAACGAGCAATTCGGACGGTGCCTGATCGAAGACCATGTGCGCCCGCAAGTGAGACGCGCAGATCCCGATGCCGACGTTGCATCAGATCCCGACATGGTCATCGCCGAAACGCTAAGGGAGCGGCTCCAGCAGGACCAGCTTGCCGAAGTCAGCAAGGAAATATTCGAACAGCTGCGGCAAAAGCCGGAATCCGCCTTGTTTCGGAGTTTGGCTGGCCACGTCTGTCTGGCAATCAGTGATTACGAACGCGCGCTTGAATTTCTAGCGATTCCGGATGCAGATGATGAACCATCCGAAGATGACCGCGCAGCCATGTTGCGCTGCCTGTTCGAATTGCACCGGCCTGAACAAGCATTGGCGCTGGGGCGCGAATTGCTTGAAGCTGAGGTAGAGACAGAAGAAATCTACTGGATCTGCGCCGTTTCGGCGACCGAATTGGCAGACGAAGATGCCCTGCCTTTCTGGAAGATGCTCGTTCAGCGAAACGAATGTCTGGAAGTTGCGAGCAAGGCCGTCATGACCGAGTTGGCACGCCGGGGTGACACTGACATGCTGCAGAGCTGGGCGCGGATCATCGTCGAAGCCTGTCCGACCAATGGCAAAGCATTCCAGTCTGCCTGGCGCCAAGCCATCGACTCTGGCAACCCGGCTGAGCTTCGCAAGCTGGCGCTATTGTCCACCCACCTGCCCCTTCCTTTGCTGCGCGACTTCGGAAACGACGCGCTGGAGAAGGACCAGCCATTTGCCGTCGCCCTGCTGATCCGTCATGGAGCAGCAGCGCTTGAAGCAAAGGACTTTCAGGTCGATCCCTCAGTCGCAACGGATTGGGCGACCAAGGGCATGGAGCGGCTCGAAAAGCGGGACTTGACCGAGGCTGGGAAACTGACGCAGGCAGCCTTTTGCTTCTATCCAGACAGCGGCATCGTCAAACAGGCACACAAGGCCGTGCGCCTAGCCTTGCGCGACGAAATGCGCGGCTGCTGGAAGGCCCGTGACTACCAGAGAATAATCGAACTATCCGACCTTAGCATGTCTCTTGATTTCGATTCCGACGAACGGCCTCGTTTTGCAGGCCTTGCGCATTATCGCCTGGGGAATTTCGAGGCAGCAATGACCGACTTGGCTGCTGCTGCCAAAATTGACCCGCGACCCATTATCCTGATCTCTCTTGCACGGGCTGCAAAAAATGCAGGGAAGCTGGTTGAAGAATTGCGCGCATTCCAGCGAATGGAAGATGCGCATCCAGACGATGAGAAGATTGTCGCCTTGCGCGAGTCACGCTTTTCGAAAGCAATCCAACGAGCCGTCTCGCTCGTGCGGTCTTCAGCCAAGGCGGACAAATTCGAACAAGCCATGGTTATCTTGCGGCAATTGCGAGTTCAGTCTCGGTTTGTCGACGAAAGCGGTATTTTCGATTTCGTGCACGAGGAACTCCGCAGCGCATTCGCCAAAACTTCCGACCAATCGGTGCGCGAGGAATATGCGCGCCTCTTGGTCGAGCTCGACGATCCTCATTCCGAAGCATATGCATGCCTGGCGGCAATCGCCTTGCGCGAAGAACGTCTCGCAGATGCCGAGAAGCTGCTTGCCAAAGCATCTTCCTTGCCGAACAAGGCGACAGCGGAATCCACCAGCGAAACTGCACATAATGTCGAACGGAAAGCAGCCTGACCATCATGCGCAGGAATTTTACAATCATTGGCGCGATAGCGGCCGTCCTGCTTTTGCAGGGTTGCCAGACATCACGTTCAAGCCCGTTTACCGGCGAGTTTCGTGATGCGGCAGAAGAGCATCAGATCTTTATCGAAAAGCTGGTTGGCCCGCTTACACCAACCAGAACGGCCATTGCCCGCAAAGATGAAACGATCGCTTCCCTGTCAGCCCAAAGCTTCAATGCCGAGCTATTGCTCGCTGGCGATGTGCTGGACGTGACGGTGATCGAGACACCGGCGACACCGAATACGCCCATGCTGCTGTCAGCCCCGCTGCAATTGCCAATGGTAGAAATTCCAGCAAACGAACAGATATTCATTCCATATGCTGGCCTGATTTCTACATCGGGCCAGACCGTGGCCAATATTCGCACCGAGATTGCATCACGCCTTCGCAACAAGCTTTATCGACCCCAGGTACTGGTACACCGCAATTCTCGCCGTTCCGCAAATGTTACGATATTCGGCTCTGTAGCGCAGGGTGGCGCACTGCCTATCGACGGATCCATGACGACACTTGCAGAACTGGTCGGTCAGGCCAGACCGCAGGTTCGCAATATCGAGAATGCAAGGGTCATCCTGCAGCGCGGCGGTGCTGTGCACACGGTGTCTTTATCACAGCTCTATGAGGACAGCCGCAACGACATAGCGCTGGTGCCGGGCGACCTTGTCACCGTGCGCGAAGACGCAAGCTTCGTATCCATCATGGGTGCGGTTGGCCTGCAGGGACGCATCGAGATCATCGGTGCCGATTTCTCGATCATCGACGCAGTCGTTTCAGCACGGGGCCTGGCTGCCAATTTCGCTGACCCGGAAGGCGTATTTCTCCTGCGCCGCGATCCCGATGCACCCAAAGGTTTGCGCATTTTCGAAATCGACCTGTCTGACCCGGTTGCGATTTTGGCTGCAGCCCAGTCGCCGGTCATGAATGACGATGTGCTAGTCGCAGGTACGGCATCCTTCGCCCGGACGCGGCAGATACTTAGCCTAGCGAGCCAAAGCATCGGCGTGAGCGCCAACATCTCCCGCATTGTCGAATGAGCCGAGCGAAGAGGAGCATGATCGGCACATGACCAGCCAATCGGTCAATCTGCTGTTCCGCGACATCAGGGGACAGATCTTTCTGCAATTTCGTGATGCGAATGCCATAGTCGAACCACTTCGCTGGTCATTCTGGGGCGGCCGGGTCGAACCGTATGAGAAGGATGATTTGCGAAGGGCGGCGTGCCGGGAGGCGGGCGAGGAACTGGGACTGGCGCTAGCGCCAGAAGATTTCGAATTCGTCCATGAACGGCAGGGCTCTGATGGCAAGCGATCCACCCTGCTCACATGCCAGCGTGCCATCAGCTGGAACGACGTTACAATAGCCGAGGGTGCCGGCGGTGGATTTTTCCCACGCGAGAGCCTGTCCAGCCTGAACTTGCACAAACGGCTGAGATATTATTGCGAGGAAGAAGACTGGGTCTTCACAAAGACCTAGGCAGCTAGTTCGTAGCTATTCGGCTGCAGCAAGCAAATCGCTTGCGAAGACGGTCGGCGCGACCCAGTTTTCTTTTTCGTTTGCGTCCATCAAATCATTGTAGATCGCGAGATAATCTGCGGCCTCGTCCTGCGGGCTGCGCGCCTGAACCTTGTCACGCGCCACCTTGCCCATTTCACGGCAGATTTCGACATTGTCGACACCATATTTGATGGCCTCGAGCAACTTCGTTCCGCTCACCGCTTCCAACACGATCCCGTTCTCGCCATGTGTCACCAGTTCGGGGAATATCTCCGACACGATTGGACATAATCCGCAAGCCATGCCTTCCAGCAGCGCATTGGCCATTCCGTCATTGCGCGAGGGCATGAGCATGAAGTCCGCGCCGGAAATATGTTCGATAACCTGCTCGCGCGGGATGTCCGAAATTTGAATGACATGGCCGGCAGTTATCAAAGCGCGCAGGCGGTCACCGATCACCATCTCTTCAAGCTTTGACAGCGCGGGCGAGATCAGCAAAAGTTTGGCACTGCTGGATGGATCTTCATTGTGCAGCCTTTCGAAGGCATCAACAATCTCGACACAGCCCTTTTTCTCGCGGAAAAGCCCCACATAAGTAAAAATGACGTCGCTCGCCTTGAGGTCAATATGCTTTATCAGATTGTCACGCGCGTGGGGCGGCGGCACCGGAATCGAGGCGATCGAATTGGCTGTCACATAGGAATTGTCAACTGTCTTCGGAAAAGCCGCAGTGCCCATCTTGTGTAGGAAGCTGTTGACGTAAGCGACGGCATCTGCGCGATCGAGCACAAAGCTGCTCAGACCCAATTTGGTCGGGTCAAACAGATTGAGGCCCAGATCATTGCCACGCACGCCGGCGATGTGCGGGCACTTGAAATGATTGGCCAGGAAGCAGGACAAATAACCAGCATCGGTTAGGTAGAGCGAGATGATCAGGTCGGGCTGGAAATCGATCTTGTCCAATTCCCACTGGACGGTCTCGACAAAGCGGCGGCGCAGGATAGCCTTGGTACTGTCATCAAATTTGGGCGTTTTCGTGCGCTTGGGAAAACGCATATAGGGACCCACTTTGAGGACCCGCGCAACGCCGTCTTGGCAAATCTCCGCTCTTGCATCGAGCCCATCGAAGGGCAGGCGATCATATGTCAGCACAACAACGTCGTGCCCCGAAGCCCTGCCCAATGCGCCTAGCGGAAGAAGCTACCCCGCTACCGTGCGGCGGATATTCCTCGGCAAATATCAGTATTTTCATGAATTAAAGCTCAACAACCAGTTGTTAGGGGAAATTGAATCCATAAGGTAGACTCCGGCTAATGTATACGGACAAAAACGGCAAATATGCTCGGGATATGACTTGCCAAGGAACATGAATATTTAATAGCTACTGTAATTGGCTCTAGATACAAGCCCGCCTACCGGGAAAAGCCACCTCATCACGAAGTTTGCAGCTGAATGGGGTTTTCTGGCAACAGTCGACAAAGCGCGCGGACATGAATGGCTTTTTCAAATCAGAAGGACTCTGGTCGTTAATCACAGATCCTCTTTGGCATTCCCTTTCCTCGATTTTGATAAGGGATCGGATGGCTTAAGATTGATTAGTTTGGGACTTTCCCTAAACCGGCATGATGTTGATTTTGACCTATTTGGGGATGATGTGGCGATTTTCGCGAGTGCGTTCGCTATATTTGGCTCTACTTCTATTGCTATCGAGCCTTACCGAAGGAATAGGACTTGTCATTTTGGTCCCCCTTCTCGGATTGCTGCAGAATGCCTCGTCCAAAACTGACGGGTTGGTAGCCTTGATCGTACAAGGACTGTCCTTTTTTGGAATTCCAATCACTCTGATAGGACTGCTGACCGTCTTCCTAGCGCTCAATATTATTCGCGCTTTGATAAAATATAAACAGACAGTCGCATCCGAACGGTTTCGGCTGGAATTACTGGACGACCTTCGAACCAAAAGTTTTGATGCGATGCTTGAAGCTCGCTGGGAATGGCTGACGACTCAAAAAAAATCAGACATGTCCAATCTCTTGATAAATGAGATCGATCGACTTGGAACAGCTTTGCTTTTTTCTATCCGCTTCGTCGTATCGGCATTTTCAATCACAGCTTATATCATTGTTGCTATCAGCCTGTCATTTCAACTCACCCTTATAGCCATGATCTTGGGTGCTGGACTTTTCCTCGTCATGCGGCGGCAGCATAAGCTGGCCCACAATCAGGGAAGATTGCTCAGTGAAGCGAACAAGCAGGTGCAACAGACCGTCGAGGAAGGATTGGCGGGGATAAGATTGATCAAAATTCTCAGAAGTGAAAGACGTCAAAGTCAACTGATGTTTAACATTCGCGAGACATTGCGAAACCGTAGGTTGCAATTCGTAGATTTAAATGCCGCAATGACGTTCATTTTCCAAATTTTGGTAGCGGTCTTCATGGTTGCCTTCCTCTATTTCGGGGTTGAGTCATTGGAGATTGCGCTATCACGACTTTTGATTTTGGTTTTGATTTTTTCCCGCCTCTCTCTCCAGATCCGAGAGGTCCAAACACAAATCAATAATCTCCTCCATTCGGATGCGGTGATAACAAATTACCGGACTTTGATGCACGCTGCCCATGGCGCCAGGGAAGAAACGCTGTCTCAAGATCTTGGAGGCGAGATACAGTTCAACAAGTCAATCAAACTATCCAACATCGCGTTTAGCTATAAGACTCGCAAAAAACCATCAATCACCGACGTCAGTATCGAGATCCCTTATCGACAGACCACTGCGATCATGGGGACGTCTGGTTCCGGAAAATCTACACTAGCAGACCTTATTATGGGTCTGCTGACACCGGATGCTGGCGTCATCGAGATAGATGGCGAAAGACTGACTGATGAGAATAGATTAGCGTGGCGCAAATCGATTGCCTATATGCCGCAAGACGTCTTCCTATTTCATGACAGTATTCGGAATAACCTTCTTTGGGCAAATGCGAATGCCTCCGACAGCGAATTGGAAACAGCACTGGAATTTGCCTCAGCTGATTTCGTTTTTGACCTGCCGGACAAGTTGGAAACCATTGTGGGGGATGCCGGACAACGTTTGTCGGGAGGCGAAAAACAACGAATTGCCTTGGCACGAGCGATGCTTCAAAAGCCGCAACTGCTTATTCTAGATGAAGCAACCAGCGCACTTGATTTAAAGAATGAAGCACGCATACGTGACACGATCGATAAATTACATAATGACATGACCGTCATTGTTATTGGTCACCGTTTGCCCACGCTGGAAGATTCCGATCAGCTGATCATTTTGGAAAATGGTGGCTTAAAAGCGGTTGGGAAGTGGACAGATATTATGGAAACCGGTTCTTCGGTCAGATCAGACCCTTATTGACAAGGATACTAATAACCTCCTCCAAATAAGTTTTGGGATCGCAATCTGTTTTCCGAATATTAATGGAGCCACGTCAAAAAAGGTCGACTGCCGGTTCGGTAAACTACTATTTTCTGCCGAGCTCGTCGCGAGGGTTTCATAAAATAAATTGAATATTTTGCGAACAGATTTTCTATTCCCTCTGTCTGCCAGAATCAAAAGCCATTCATCATCCAGACTACCTGGAAACATTTCATCGGCCAATTGCACACTGGCGATAACGGCGGCTTCACAGCCATATGTTTTTGCAAGATCCACTAGCTGCCAACGATCCGGCGATGGCATTGCCCGAACCAGTAGCGAAAGGTCTACAACCCATTTAAGCCGCGACCATAAAGTCAGCGCACCGTGAAGAATAAAATAGAGACTATAATGACAATCAGTAATTGATGGGTAGGTTTCGACCTTGAAGGATGCTCCTAAATCGGATGTGAAATTCTCTGGCTCAGCCTTGAACAGCCGTTGGTGCAATTCGATTTGCGTGGCAAATTTTGGATCAACAAAAGTCAAATCCTTGAATTGGCGAATGTCCCACAGCTGGCGAGATAGTCTAACCGGCCTGTTTGGTTTAAAGCTGTAGGATTTGAAGATATATCCGCTTTCGTTAAACAATCGGATAGCCGATTCCGAAGATTCCGGCGAAATTAATATATCGATATCCTTTGATTGCCTTGTCGATGGATCGCTATAGATTTGATTAGCTAAGCCAAGACCTTTCAGGAAAGAAAAGGGTATAGAATGGCTTTGAAGGAGTATTGTTAACCGTTTTGACGCCGCTTTTTGCATCAATATTGCACGCAGGTTCTTTTCATATGACTGAACCAATATCAAATCGGCAGCATTGTCGATTTTCGGGAAATGCTGGGCCGCCTTATAGAGTAAGGGACCCACGCGATGACGGTGTACGGCAAAATTCGCTAGATCTCTATCTACAGGCACCGCAATTTCTTCAAATGGAAGAGAGAGTTGGGGACGAAGACTGGCGCAAAGACGTTGCAAATAAAGACTATCGGCATGGTCCATAAACTAACTCAGACTATGCCTTTCCATTAGGCGAGTGAAAAATCGCGCGAATTCCGCCAATTTGTAAACCAACGGTTCCGTCAACACCAGTAGAATTCCGACAGCGCTAGCCTGCAAGTCGCCGTGCATGAACAGGCTGAGTTGTTCAGAGACGGACAGGCATCACAAGAAAAGGCATTGTAGCATGAACTTGGCTACCAGGTCCTTTTGACGTTCGGGATTTCCTGCCGATCCATGAGAAATCCAATCCATGGCGTGCCCCGTGTCCCCTCGCCATCAAGGCATTGATATTGGTCGACAAAAATAGGAAATCAGCGGCATTCAACATTATCGTTTGTCTTAACCGGCCAACTCGACCGATCACGCTTGAATTTATTAACCAGCTTCGTGCGATATAGTCTCAAATTCTGGATCCAGCAGGAAAAACGGATAGTGAAATCGATATTGGTCGTCGGCGCCCGCGGCATCCCGGATGTTGAAGGCGGCGTAGAAAAAAATGCGGAACGGCTATTCCCTCTCATCGCCAGCCGTGGCTGGAAAGTGTGCGTTGCTGGCATGAAGCCCTATTTGCAGACCGGGCAATTTCGGGGCGTATCCCTCTGGCGCGCTCCTTCGCTGGGTGTTCTGAAGATCGACAGATTGATTTATACTTTTGCGACACTGTTCAAAGCGGTCCGAATGCGACCGGAGATTGTCCATTTTACCGGCCTGGAACCGGCTCTTTTGCTCTGGGCCTACAAGCTGATCGGTTGCAAGACCATCGTGCGCTATGGTGCGGATTGTCACGCACGCCCCTGGACCGGTGTCCGAAACTGGGCCATCCGGTGCGCCCATTATCAGCTGCGCTGGGCGGACAGCATTATTGCCGTCACCCCGGCCTTGGCAAAAAAATTGCGCGCCTCGGGCATTGTCCATAATGTACATGCCATCGGCAATGCGCTCGACCGGGCAGATGATTTCCCGGAAAGCACCGTCTCTCCGGTCAACGGGGATTATATTCTTTTCGTAGGCCAGATTTCACAAAAGAAAAATATCCACAGTCTGATTTCTGCCTTTCGCATCTTTGTCAAAAGCCATCCCGAGATGCAGTTGGTGATTGTCGGAGAATGGGATAAAAATGCGGATCGCAAACAAATAGAGGCATTGGGCGATGACCGGATAGTGATGCTTGGCAGTTTGTCGCGATCCCGATTGGCCCCGCTCTATCGCGGTGCGCGATTCTTCGTGAACCCGTCGATCCGCGAAGGGCATTCCAATACGCTGCTCGAAGCGATAAGCTTGGGCTGTCCGCTATTGTTAAGCGATCTGCCGGAAAACCGGGATCTTCGGCTCAATGCCAAACATTATTTCAGTCCGGGCCATATCCGGAGCATGGTCAGCGCGCTCAACCGCGCCCATGCCAATCCGGATGTATTCCGGGTCAAACCGGATCGTTTTCCACAATGGGAAGAAATCGCCGACCGGACGATATGTGTCTATGACAAATTATTCGAAGAGGACCCTGCCCAGAGAGCGACGCAAGCCGCACCCTCCCGGATTTAAGCCGGACGAAAAGCTTCAATCTGCAAGGCGGTTTCCCTGTCGCTGGATCGGTGCAAAATTCCGGTCAGAAGCGGTGTATTTCCAACGAAAAATAGTTCCGTCCTTGTCGGATTTGGTCGAAAGTGGCTCATCAGGTTAATTGTGTTACCTTAGGCCATAGCCCTCATAGCGAAATCACCGATATAGGGACACAGGAATGCTTGGATGAGGGGCAGCGAGGCGCGCGCCGGATTTGCGCGCGACCCGATTATTCCCAAGCTGGAAACCATTGCAAAGCGTGCAAGGCGTCATTCTGGAAGCGCTGCGCGGTTATTGCACATTCATTTCGATTCTTGATGGTTCGCCCACGACAAAGAACCGTTCAAGCGCCAATATGGACCAAAGTCGTCTTCAGAATTTATACCCCACTTCGACACCGAAGCGACGCAAGCCACCGGGTGAGATGAATGACCCGCCAAATTCCACCGCGGTAATCACGTCATTGAGATAATGTTCATCGAGAAGATTATCGGCGAAGGCAGTGACATTCCAATTGTCCCCTTCCAGTCCGAAACGCAGATCAAGAACGCCAAAGGCCTTGCGCTCGGTGATCGACATATCGGCATCGCCGACAAATGCGGGGAGCGCCAGAGCCGATCCGGGCAAAAGTCCGCTGAACAATGTCGGTCCCGTGTCTTCCTGAACCGTGTGGAACCATGTCGGTCCGGTGATGCGATAGTCGGCCCGCATGACCAGATCGAAACTGGTCGCGATCGGCGCCACCATCTGGGTGCCGAGATTGATCGTATAATCTGCGGTGTGCGGCGACTTGTTGCCTACGGTATAAGGGCGCGAGGAATTGGCCTTGATCTCGCTTTCGGTCACATTGACCGAACCGAATATATCCCAGCCATCAACAATCTCGGCATTGGCGTTGACCTCGAACCCGTAAATATCAACCTTGTCGATATTCGAGACCACGCGGAGCAGGCCGAAGGAGCCGACAAAAAACTCGAAAAACTGCATGTCATCGACTTTGGTATAATAGCCCGCCAGATCGAAGGTGATGGCGCCGTCCGCTGCCGAGCCCTTGAACCCGGCTTCGAATGCGCTGGAGGTTTCCTTGCGGTAGATATCGTTGATCAGGATATTGGTGCCGAGGAACTGGTTGAAATTCTGGTCAACAATGGCGGCTGATCCCTGGTTGTTGAAACCACCCGATTTGAAGCCGATGCCCCAGTTGGCGTAGAAGTTCAGATTGTCGGTCAGACCATAGCGGAGCGAGAGTTTTGGCTGCAATTCCTTGAACGTCTGTTTCTGGTCCGGAATTGCTCCGGCAGTCTGCCCGGGATTGATCGGTCCGCCGGTGATCGGATCGGTGACCAGAGGCACCCGGTTGGACACTTGCCGTTGCTCGATATCATAACGCAGTGCCAGACTGACGTCGAAATTGTCGGCCACTTCATAATCAACCGAACCAAAAGCTGCATAGACATTGGTGTTGAAATTATCTGCAAATAGTTGCGACGTCGGGTTGCTGCTATTCGCATCATTATACAATTGCTCGATCACACCCTGACCAAGATCAGCGCCGAGGCTGACGCCGACATCGCGATCGATGTTCAGATAATAGGCGCCAATCTGCCAGGCCAGTGGGCCATCACCATTGGAGGCCAGCCGGACTTCCGCGCTGATATCCGTCTGTTCGCGGATTTGATATTGGGTGCCGTCACAGGTGGTCGGACTATAGGCGCCAAGGGTTGAGCCATTGACCGGGTCAAAAATGAACGGGATTGGATTATTACCGATAAAGGTCGGCGGATTGAGCGGATATCCGGTGAGCTGGGCGGTTGATGCAAAACAGCTGTTGGATGCCGCTACCGATGCCGGAGTTGCACCCGGGAAAGTGTAACGCGCGAAATCTGCTGAAGTGCCGTCTGCGGTCAGCGACTGATCAACGTCGCTGTACAAGGCCCAGGCGGTCAGCGTCACGGCATCAAATTCATGAGTCAGTTTGACCGACGTCTCAAATGTGGTCTGGTTGTTGGTCGGACGGATGTTTGAATAATAGCCGAACTCATGATCGTTCACATTTTCAAAAAAGGCAGGATCGACGCCCGCGAAATTTGGGAGATGGAACGCGGTATTGAAATTGATCGAGGCGCCCGACAGATCGGCATAGCGCGCTTTCACATCGATTTCGGTTGAATCGCCCAATTCGGCCACAAAGCGGCCGTCGACCGACCAGGTTTCCTGATCATCGACCACCTTGCGATTGCCAAGGAAGCTGTTGCGGTAAAAGCCGTCGGTTGTGTTATAGGAACCGGAAAGGACCAGGCCAGCGCTATCGCCCACCGGGGTGGAAATATAGGCCGATGCCTTATAGGTCTTATCCTCTGCGGCGCTGAGCTTGATACCGCCTTCAAGAATGTCACTAGGCTTGAGTGTCTGGATAACGATCGCACCCGCCGCGGCATTGCGACCATAAAGAGCGCCTTGCGGCCCTTTCAATATTTCGATCTGGCGCAACGTGCCCTGATCCTGGTTGAGCTGGGCGGTGTTGGTCTTGAGAATGCCGTCAACCACCAGCGCAACCGAACTTTCGGCGTCGCGTGCACCATTGATGCCGCGGATGTTGATCTGGGTATCGCCCGCTTCCGCCGTACCGCTGACAATCGTCACACCAGCGGTCAACTGGACAAATTCATCCGCCTGCTGGACGCCGGTGCGATCGAGCATTTTTTCGGTGAAGACGGTGACCGATGCCGGCACGTCGGCGAGCAATTCATCCTGACGACGTGCCGTCACGATGATCACATCGCTGTCCTGACCTGCGCTTGCTGATGGATCGGCACTGGTCTGCGCAAATAAAGGGTTAAAACCGACTAGCGCGGCGAAACCGGCTGAAAGTGAAAGAGCTGTTTTGATGCGACGCATTTTTCTTCCTTCCCTGAATGGAATGATTTGCAGGTCTTTTGACCCGTCAAACAAATTTAAACGAGCACATTGGCTCCGCTCATATAGACGTAGACTTCCTGAAATTTTCCGTCCCGGACTCTCCAAAAATTGGTATTGTTAAGCAAGGTGACGCCACCATCGGCATCGGTCAGCTCGGCGACAAAAGAGGCTGCGATCCGGCCATTGGCGACATCGACGGTGCAGGTGAAATCGCGGTGGACGATTGTCTCGTAGGTACCGAAGAAATCTTCGAACATCCGCCGGATTTCTTCCTTGCCACTATGGCGGGTAAAGGCGGTCTGGACACAGAAGAGGGCGCCGTCGTGAAAGCAGTCGAGCGCAGCGTTCATATTCTTCGCGTCAACATTGCCGAAATAGCTTTTCGTTGCGAGCGCGATCAGCTCAGAACGGGATAGACCGGGTTCATATTGCATCAGGCATCTCCTTCCTTGAGCAGATTATCACCGCTCATATAGACCGTGACATGCTGGAACAGCCGGTCCTTGCAATAGAAGCGGTTGCAATTTTCATAGCGCAGTTGCTCGCCACCATTGGGAGTGATCAGCACCGTGAACTGCGAACAGATCGCATTCGATTCAGGATCAGCCGTATGGACAAAATTGCCGTGCCAGATCTGCTCGAAGTCGTTGAACAGCTTTTCGAACATCGCGCCTATCGCTTCGCGGCCGTTGTGGGTTGTGTCGGAAGTTGCCTCGTGCAGCACAGCATCGGGCGCGAAATAGTTGAGCACCTGAGTCATATTCTTGTTATCGACGCCGTCGAAATAACGCTTGGTCACGATATCGATATAGAATGGATAGGGCAGCGGCGCTTGGCCTGCCATGCCGGGGGTCCAGTCAGCCATTAATACCATCCCTTTCTGATATCTTCGTCCTTCGGTACTTCGGGAGCGGGAAACGCTTTTTTGCTGTGGGTCAGTCCCAGTTCGATCAGCGTTTCGAGAAATTTATAAGCGACCTGTCCGGGGTTGAGCACCGGGATTGGCAGAACGTCCGCCAGATATTTGGCTGACTGGTGCATGGTGGTCGAGCCCAGGACGATGACATCCGCACCATCTTCTTCCATCGCCAGAATCGCTTCTTCCTTGAGCTTTTCGAAAATCACTTCTTCCTTGCCCGCAAGCAATTCGGTCACGTCGGGCCGGGTTTCGATCGAACGCAAGGAAGCCACCCGCTCCCACCAGCCATATTCGGTGATTGTCTTTTCGTAGAGCGGGAACCATTCCGGCCACATCGTCAGCACGGTGAATTTCTTGCCCAGCATCATCGCTGCGGCAAAGGCCGCCTCCCCGGGCCCGACCACGGGAATATTAAGCCGGGAACGTAGCGCGCGCAGTCCGCTGTCGCTCACGGTGTCGATCAATACTCCGGCATAGCCCTCTTCCTCGGCCTTGATCCCAGCCTGGAAAACGGTCCAGTCCATCAATAATGTATCATGATCGCTGTCGCCGAGAGCGGCGCCCCAGGGAACAGCGACAAATTCAGGCTGAAAACCGGATCGGACAAAATCAGCGGGCAATTGCTCTGCCCGGGCGGCCACGCCAGCCTCATCCATCGGGATGGGGACAATGACCTTGATCCGCTTCATAGCAATTCCGGTTTAGGCATATTGATGCAAAACCTCCCTGATAACGTTATATTGTATACAATTGCTGTCCGTCAAGTGGAAACTGCCAGTTCTGGTCAAGACTTGCTCAATGTTGCTTAATCCTTCAATAGCCTGTGCATGAGCCGCGCTTCCGACACCGCCTATGAAAAAATTCGTAGCTTCATTCTGTACGGAGAGGCGCATCCGGGTATGCAATTGACCGAAGAACGGCTTGCCGAGATTTCCGGCGTGTCGCGAACCCCGGTGCGCGATGCGGTCCAGCGGCTCGAAAATGAAATGTTGCTGGTGCGCAGCGCTTCGAAACGGCTTTCAATCGCCGATTGGTCGGATGATGAAATAGACGAAATGTTCACGCTGCGGGCGATGCTGGAATCCCATGCTACCGAACGGGCAGCACAGCGGATGGATGATGACAGCCTTGACCGGTTGCGTGCGATCAATGCTGTGCTGACTGACGCGGTCCATCGTTCCGCACCCGATATCGGGACATTCCTGGACGCGAACCGGCAATTTCACGACCTGATCCTCGATTGCGCGCAATCGCCAAGACTGAGCAAGCTTCTCCCGGCGCTGATCGAACAGCCAGTGGTCCGCCGTACCGCCAATCAATATTCGCAGGATGACCTGATCCAGTCAGGACTCGATCATGATGAACTGATCGCCGCTTTCGCCGCCAAGGATCAAAAATGGGCAGGCGCGGTCATGACCAGCCATATCCGCCGGGCCTTCCATAGCTTCAGCGGTGCCACGAGAAGGCCCTCCGAAGATTAATCGTCAGATGATGCCGCGTTCTCGCAAATCATCCATTGTCGCGCTGTCCATGCCAAGCAATTCGCCATAAATGGCTTCATTATGCGCGCCCAGTTCCGGGCCGACACTGTCGATATGACCGGGCGTTTTCGACAATTTGGGCGCAACATTCTGCATCACAAAATTCTCGTGCTGGGGATGGTCCATTTCCACCAAAGCCTCGCGCGCTATGAAATGGGGGTCCTCCAGCATTTCCGGCGCGCGATAGATATTGCCTGCAGGCACGCCATGCTCTTCGCACATATCTAGCAAATCCTTGCTGTTCATGGTCCTGGTCCAATCCATGATAAGATCATCGAGCTCCGCCTGGTTTTCTCCGCGGGCAATATGTGTTGCATAGCGGGGATCTTCACCGAGTTCCGGCCGCCCCATCATTGCCGACATCCGCTTCCAGACACTGTCCTGATTGCCGCCGATCAATATGCTGCCGTCGCTGGCTGGATAGACGTTGGAGGGCGCGATTTTCGGGAGGATCGAACCGGTGCGCTCGCGGATATGCCCGGCAACCGTATATTCCGCCACGGTCGATTCCATATTGGCCAGCACCGCCTCGTAGATCGCCGAGTCGACCACCTGGCCCTCGCCGGTTTTGTGCCGATGCTGCAGCGCCATCAGCGCGCCGAGACAGGCATAGGTTGCAGCCAGCGAATCACCGATCGAAAGCCCCGCGCGGCTCGGCGGGCGGTCGGGCTCGCCCATGATATAGCGCATGCCGCCCATGGCCTCACCGATGCCGCCATAGCCGGCACGGTGGGAATAGGGTCCGGTCTGGCCATAGCCGGACACACGAATCATGATCAGCCCCTTGTTGATCGCGCTCAGCGTTTCGTAATCCAGGCCCCATTTTTCCAGCGTGCCGGCGCGAAAATTTTCGAGCAGAAAGTCCGATTTCTCGACCAGCTTCTTAACAATTGCCTGACCTTCTTTTTCGCGCAAATTGAGCGTGATCGACTTCTTGTTCCGGCCGACAACGGAAAACCAGAGCGGAATACCCTGCCCCCAGCTGCGCATGGCATCGCCGACTTTCGGCGGCTCGATCTTGATTACCTCTGCGCCATGGTCACCCATCAGCTGGCCGCAGAACGGCCCCGCGATCAGCTGACCCATTTCGATCAGCCGTAAACCTGTCAACGCCCCTTGCGTCATGAAAAATACTCCCGCATCATTCTTTCTTCTATACAAAGCAGTTACAGGATTGTATACAATTTATATGAGCAGAAATAATCGGACAGCGATCACCATATTGGAAGTTGGTCCACGGGACGGGCTGCAGAATGAGGCCGAGATCATTTCGACGGCCGACAAGCTGGGCCTTATTACGCGCATGCTGGACGCCGGCGCAAAGCGCATGGAAGTGGCCAGCTTTGTCCACCCGGGTCGCGTTCCGCAAATGGCAGACGCCGAGGCAGTTATCGCCGGCCTGCCCGACCGCGACGATGTTTCCTATATCGGCCTGTGCCTGAACAAGCGCGGCGTCTTGCGGGGCCTTGCTACAAGGGAAGGCAATAAACGCGGGATCGACGAAGCCGGCTGCGTGGTTGTCGCGAGCGATACATTCGGCCAGAAAAACCAGGGCCAGACGATACAGCAGGGCATAAAGGAAAATCGCGCGATGATCCGCTTTGCCAAGGCCGAAGGCCTGAAAGCGCAGGTCACCATCTCGGCGGCCTTTGGCTGTCCGTTCGAAGGCGCGGTGGATCCCGAGACGGTCCTCCATATCGCCGAAGAAATGGCCGCCGAAGACCCGATGGAAATCGCGCTGGCCGACACAATCGGAGTTGGCGTGCCCGCCCAAGTCACCGACCTGTTTGGACGACTCAGGGAGTTGCTTCCCGACCATATCGGCATGCGCGCCCATTTCCATGACACCCGCAACACCGGCATCGCCAACGCCTGGGCCGCCGTTCAGGCCGGCGTGGCAACGCTGGATTCCAGTCTTGGCGGACTGGGCGGTTGCCCGTTCGCGCCCAATGCGACCGGTAATATTGCAACAGAAGATCTGATCAACCTGCTCGACCGCTCCGGCGTCGAACATGATCTGGATCTGCGCAAGGCCATAGCCACCAACCAGTGGTTCGAAACCAAGCTCGGTCGGCCGTTGCCGTCTCTGGTTGCGAGAGCCGACGCCTGAATGACAAATATATAAGAGAGAGATTGAAATATGGGGTATCGATTAGGTGTCGACGTCGGCGGAACTTTTACTGATCTTCTGCTGATCGACGAAGCCACCGGAAAGACGTTCCGGGACAAAGTGCCATCGACCCCGGAAGATCCCTCTCAAGCCGTTATCAATGGTGCCCGCGGATTGTGCGAGCGTCAGAATATTGCGCCCGGTGACATCGACCTGTTCCTGCACGGCACCACGGTCGCCACCAATGCCGTGCTCGAAAAGAAAATCGCCAAGGTCGGCCTGGTCGTCACCGAAGGCTATCGCCATGTCATGCAGATTGCCCGCAGCCTGGTGCCCGGTGGCCTCGCTGCCTGGATCATCTGGCCCAAGCCCGAGCCGATGGCGGCTCTGGAACGGACGATCGAAGCGCCGGAACGGATGGATGCCAAGGGCCAGACCGTCCGCGAGCTGGATAAAACAGAGATGCGCGCCCGGCTGGAACGGTTGAAAGCCAGCGAAGAAATCGAGGCGCTGACCATCTGCCTGATGAACAGCTATGTCGATGGCGGCCATGAAAAAGCCGTGGCGGCGATCTGCGCCGAAGTCTTCCCAGATATCCCGATTTCCATTTCGTCGGACATATTGCCCGAGATGCAGGAATATGAGCGCGCTCTCACCACCGTCGCCAACAGCGCGGTGCGGCCAGCTGTGGCCCGCTATGTCGGCAATCTGGAAAAGGAACTGAAGGATTGGGGTACCAAGGCGAAGCTCAACCTGCTGCGCTCCGATGGCGGCCTGATGTCCGCCGAGAAAAGTGCCGAGGCTCCGGTAAACCTTTTGATGTCCGGACCGGCTGGCGGTGTCGCCGGTGCGGTCTGGGTAGCGAAAAGTGCCGACGTGAAAAATATACTCACGCTCGACATGGGCGGTACGTCGACCGATGTGGCGCTGATAGAAAATGGCGCGGCCCGGCTGCAGCGGGAGACCTCGGTCGGTGACCTGAATGTCCGCGCTTCGTCGATCGACGTCAAAACCGTCGGTGCCGGCGGTGGATCAATCGCCTTTGTTCCCGAACTGACCAAGGCCCTGCGCGTTGGCCCGGAAAGCGCCGGCGCCCAGCCAGGACCGGTTGCCTATGGCAAAGGCGGCGAGCAGCCGACTGTGACCGACGCCAATGTCGTGCTCGGCTATCTGCCCGAATCCCTGCTCGGCGGCAGTTTCAAGCTCGACCGCGAGGGCGCAACCAAAGCAGTCCAGACGATCGCCGATGCGCTGGGCATTGACCTTATGGATGCGGCCGCCGGGATCATCGATATTGTGAACGAGAATATGTTCGGGGCGCTGCGATTGGTCTCGGTTCAACAGGGCTATGACCCGCGCGACTTCGCCCTGATGGGCTTTGGCGGCGCCGGACCGCTGCATGCCAATGCGATGGGCAAGCTGATGAATAGCTGGCCAGTGATCATCCCGCCTTCGCCGGGCGTGCTCTGCGCCTATGGCGATGCAACGACACGGCAGCGGGTGGAAACGCAGCGCAGCTTCAACAAGATGGTCCAGAACACGACCGATGACGAGCTCACCGCCTATCTCGACAGTCTCGGCGCGCAGGTGAAGCAGGAGCTGGAAGCCGAGGATGTCGCGCCCGGTGATATCGAGCTGCTCTACGAGATCGATATCCGCTATGCCGGCCAGGCTTTCGAAATCCCGCTATCGGTGGAACCCGAAGGCCTTTCGATTGCCAGCCTGATCGCTCGCTTCGATACCGAGCATGAGCGATTATTCACCTTCAATCTCGACGAGACACCGCACGAAATCGTCAACGTCCGCGCCGTTGCGCTCGGCAAGTCCGCCGATGTCGCGCCACCGACGATCGAAAAAGGCGATGCGGATCCATCGAGCGCCAAAACCCGCGATCACCAGCTCTATATGGACAGCAAGATGCAGGACGCCGCAATTTATGACCGCGCTCTGCTGAAGGCCGGCAATCGAGTCGCCGGCCCTGCGATTGTCACCGAAATGGATAGCACGACGCTCGTCCACAGCGGCTGCGAAGCTTTGGTCGACGCCCATGGCAATCTGATTATCAACTTGGTGGAAGGAGCCTGATATGCCCGCACAGATTATCGAAACCAACAAGGCTCCGTTCAACAAGGTCGACGTCGACCCGGTCACCCTCGACATCATGGAAAATGCCCTGCGCAACGCCCGGATCGAGATGGACGCCACTTTGGTGCGCACCGCCATGTCGCCCGGCATCCGCGAACAGGGCGATGCCTTTCCGCTGATCGCCGACCGCGCCGGCAAGATGGTCGTCGGCCAGTTCGGCAGCTTTATCGACGGCTTCCTGCGCTCTTATCCCGGCACGATCGAGGAAGGCGACATGATCTTCCTCAGCGATCCGTACAGCTGCGATGGCGCGGTCAGCCACAATAATGACTGGCTGGTTTTGCTGCCAGTCTATCGCGGTGGCAGACTGGTGGCGTGGACAGCCATGTTCGGCCACCAGTCCGACATTGGCGGCAAGGTTGCCGGCTCGATTCCGATCGACAGCAAGAGCGTGTTCGAGGAAGGCGTCCGGATTCCGCCGGTCAAAATTTACCAGAAGGGCGTCTATAACGAAGAGATGGTCAAGGTCGTCCTGCACCAGAGCCGCAAGCCGGACTGGTGCGCCGCCGATCTCAACGCGCTGATCGCCTCCTGCCGGGTCGCTGCGCGCCGGGTCGACGAAATGTGCGGGCGTTTTGGCGAGGATGAATTTGCCAGCGCCACCGATCTGCTGCTGGCGCGCAACCA
>TARA_R110000824_G_scaffold401145_2_pt1 | contig 29053 bp, 21 predicted proteins | sample TARA_R110000824 | Tara Oceans TARA_R110000824 (sample SAMEA4397747) | marine metagenome | biome: Polar Biome; feature: [MES] marine water layer (ENVO:01000295) within the mesopelagic zone...; material: water (ENVO:00002006), including particulate matter (ENVO:01000060) such...
GACGATGGGGTACGCCCATTAATTCCAGATCGGCAAACTTAACCCCAGGGCGGGTATCACGGTCGTCTAGCAGTACGTCTAACCCGGCTGCGGTTAGCGCTTGATAAAGACGTTCCGACTCCTCGCGAACACGTTGAGATTTGTGCGCATTCATTGGCACCAGCGCCACTTGAAAGGGCGCAATCGCATTGGGCCAGATAATCCCGGATTCGTCGTGGTTCTGCTCAATGGCGGCGGCGACCACGCGGGTTACGCCGATACCGTAGCAGCCCATCCACGGGTGGCTGGTTTTGCCGTTATCGCCCAACACGTTGGCGTTCATGGCCTGGGAATATTTTTGGCCAAGCTGGAAAACGTGACCGACTTCAATGCCGCGCTTGATGGAGAGCGTACCTTGGCCATCGGGAGACGGATCGCCTTCAACGACATTGCGTAGATCGGCAATCTCGGGCAGGGCCACATCGCGCTCCCAGTTAATACCGAAGTAGTGCTTGTCATCCACATTGGCACCGGCGCCAAAGTCGCTCATCAATGCCACGCTTCGGTCAATAATGACCGGCATGTTCAGACCGACCGGGCCCAGTGAGCCGGGACCGGCACCCACCGCCGCACGAATCTCTTCTTCGCTGGCCATGGTCAGCGGTGTGGCGACTTGGGGCAGATTTTCTGCCTTAACTTCGTTCAGCTCATGATCGCCACGAATCAGCAGCGCGATCAGGCCGCCTTCAGCTGCGTGAACCATCAACGTTTTGATCGTTTTTTCAATCGGCAGCTCGAACTGCTTCACCAGGGCGGCGATCGTTTTAGTGTTGGGGGTATCGACCAAGCGCAATTCTTCACTGGGCTCGGCACGGGCGGCCTGGCTGCCAAGCGGGGCAGGTAGCGCCTCGGCCTTTTCCATATTGGCCGCGTAGTCAGAGGAGTTTGAGAAGACGATATCGTCTTCACCGGAATCCGCCAGCACGTGAAATTCGTGAGAACCGGTGCCGCCGATAGAGCCGTTGTCGGCAATCACAGGGCGAAAGTTAAGCCCCAAGCGCGTGAAAATGCGCGTATAGGCATCATACATATCTTGATAGGTCTGTTTCAGCGAGGCTTCATCAAGATGGAAGGAGTAGGCGTCCTTCATGATGAATTCACGCGAGCGCATTACGCCAAAGCGCGGACGAATTTCATCGCGGAATTTGGTCTGAATCTGGTAGAAGTTGACCGGCAGCTGCTTATAGCTGGCGATTTCTTTGCGCACCAAGTCGGTAATGACTTCTTCGTGGGTCGGACCAACACAGTAGTCGCGATCGTGACGGTCTTTTAAACGTAACAGCTCAGGGCCGTACTGCTCCCAACGACCAGACTCCTGCCAAAGCTCTGCAGGTTGGACGGCGGGCATGAGCACTTCTTGAGCGCCTGCGCGGTTCATCTCTTCGCGCACAATGGCTTCAACTTTACGCAGCGTGCGCAGGCCAAGCGGCAGCCATGTATAAAGCCCTGAGGTTAAACGGCGAATCATACCGGCACGTAGCATTAGCTGGTGGCTAATGACTTCGGCGTCGGCCGGGGTTTCTTTCAGAGTGGCAATCAATAATTGGCTGGCGCGCATGGGTTAGAGCATTCCTTAGAGCTTAGAAAATAGCGTTTAGAAGAAAATGTGCTTGGAAGAAGCCTTACTCACCATCGGGGCTTAGCCCCATTAGCGTTGAATAGGGCCATTGTACGGCCTAGCGGTTAAAGCGGCAAAATAGTGCTTATCGCCAAATCATCTATGCTTTTGGCAGGCTGTGCTAAACTACGTTGGGTTTAGAGCGCGATAGTCGGCAATGAATAGCCATAAAAAAATGCTGCACGACAGCATGTTACGCTGACTATGGTTATTTTTTTGATTGAGGGAATCTTCATGCATCAAGCAGTTCGTCGCTGGTTGACAGGCGCCGTGATAGGCGTTTCCATCGTGTCATTAAGTGGTTGCGGTACATTGTTTCATCCTGAGCGAAAAGGCCAGATGAGTGGCGATATTGATCCGGTTATCGCTATTGCCAATGGGGTAGGGTTATTGTTCTTTATCGTACCTGGGGTAATTGCCTACGCCGTGGATTTCTCTAATGGCACCATCTATCTGCCCGGCCGCAACAGCGCCTCAGTAGATGTTCACCACTTAGACGACGCTATGGATGTGGCTTCCCTGGAAAAAATACTCTCTGAGAAGGCTGGTCAGCCGGTGAGCTTAGAGAGCGAGTTAGTTATGATTGAAGAAATGGGTAGCCTTGATGAAGCGCTGGCCATGGTGCGAATGTCAGGCGTGCTGGACGAGGAAAAGCTTTCCGCAATGTAACGTTTAACGCTGCTCGCTAAAAACCAGCCCGGCTTTCTGCCGGGCTGGTTTTTATGCTGAGTATATATGTTACGCATACTGGGCAGGATTGGGAAGGCTGGGAAAACGCGGCGGGTATGCTTCCATGTAAGCGTGGCAAGCGCGTAGAACACGGATGTCATCAAACTTGCCGCCGGCGAGCTGGAAGCCAACCGGCAAGCCTTCATTAGTAAACCCGCAGGGTACCGATGCGGCGGGTTGCTGACTGAGGTTGAAGGGGTAGCTAAACGGTGCCCACTCTTCCCAGTCCTGCATACCGCTGCCTGGGGGCACTTCCTGATTAATTTCAAACGGACTGACTGCCACCGAGGGCGTCATCAGTAAATGATATTCTTGATTGAAGTGTTCCAGGCGTTGCGTTAATGCCGCGCGGTCGGCTAGGGCACGAAACAGCTCAACGGCTTTCCAGGGCTCTGCTTCGCGGGCATTGGCTACCATGCCGGGATCTAAAAGCGTGCGCTGATGTTGGCTCGTTTGCGACCACTGCTCTAATGAGGCGGTAAACCATAGCTTGCGAAATGTCTCCAGTGGTGACGTAAAGCCTGGGTTTACCTCGACGATTTCAGCGCCCAACTCCTCCAATCTCATGGCCGCTTCATGCACACGCTCGGCAATTTGCGGGTCTACCTTGGCGTAACCAAGATCCGCGGAGTAGCCAATCCGCAGCCCGGTTAATCCTTTGTCCAGGTCGACCCCCCAGCACTCAGGCTGGCCGCGAGTGGCGTAGGGGTCTCGATAATCGTAGCGACCTATCACATTCAGCATGCTGACCGCGTCGCGCACGGTGCGTGTCAGTGGCCCCAGATGTGAAAGGCTGGGCTCTTTTGCGGGCGGCCATTGAGGTGTCCAGCCGTAGGTGGGCTTGAAGCCAAATACCCCCGTAAACGCCGCGGGAATACGAATCGAGCCGCCTGAATCGCCGCCCTGGTGAAGCACGCCCATATTGAGAGCTGCGGCTGCAGCGGCTCCGCCGGAGGAGCCGCCAGGGGTCAAACGGGTATCCCAGGGGTTGGCCGTGGCGCCAAAGACACGGTTGTCGGTGACCGCTTTCCAGCCGAATTCGGGCGTATTGGTCTTGCCCAGTATCACTGCCCCAGCTTCTCGCAACATGCGGGCCGGAGGCGCATCGGTATCGCATGGCGCGTCGGAGGATGTCAGCGACCCTTCCCGGCAGGGCATGCCTGCCACCTGAGTCAGGTCCTTCAGCGATACCGGCACCCCATCGATGGGGCTGAGTGGTTTACCCTGCCCCCAGCGCCTTGCCGAGGCTTTTGCCGCTGATTCGGCGCCTTCGGCATCCACGTAAACATAAGCGTTCACGTGTGGGTTGAAGCGCTCGATCCGCTCAAGGGCGGCTCGGGCCGCCTCTAGGGGGGAAGCCTCACGGCTTTTGAACAAGTGAGCTAGGGTTTGGGCATCCAGGCTGCCAAGATCGGTACCGCTCATCGCATACTCCTTACGTCGGCTGGGCTTGGGAAAGGAGTCTAAGGGTAGGCAAGCATTGCCTGCGGTGCAAAAGCCGCAGCTATGCAGAAGCCGCAGCCATACAGAGTTTAATGGCTCGGCGCGACTTCTTCGGACGCCTGGGCGCGCAGCCAGCTGATCTCCTCGGCCCATATCTCAGGCTCGACGGTTTCCAGTATTAAAGGAATGTCGTCAATCCGGGCATCCTGCATGATAGCGGTAAAGGCGGGTAGCCCGATATTGCCTTTGCCCAGGCTATGGTGGCGATCCACACGGCTGGCGAATCCGCTTTTGGCATCGTTCAAATGCATACCACGCAGGTAGTTGAACCCCACCACTTTGCCGAGCTCATCAAGCGTCGCCTGTGTCGCTTCTGTACTGCGCAGGTCATACCCGGCGGCAAATGCATGGCAGGTATCAATACATACACCTACCCGGCTTTTATCGTCTACATGCTCAATGATCTCGGCCAGATGCTCAAAGCGCCAACCCAGGTTGCTGCCTTGCCCGGCGGTGTTTTCAATCACGGCCGTGACACTTTGGGTATGCACAAGCGCTTCATTAACGGACTCGGCAATACGCTTTAAACAGTCGCTTTCGCTGATCTTGTTTAGATGACTGCCTGGGTGGAAATTGAGCAACGTCAGGCCGAGCTGCTCGCAGCGCTGCATTTCATCTAAAAAGGCCTCCCGGGATTTGGCTAGGCCTTCCTGCTCCGGGTGGCCCAGATTAATCAGGTAGCTGTCGTGGGGTAAAATCTGCCCAGGTGAAAAAGCGTGTTTAGCACAGGCATCACGAAAGGCTTGAATTGCGTCATCGGTGAGGGGCTTGCCTTTCCACTGGCGCTGGTTTTTGGTGAACAGCGCAAAGGCATCGGCACCTATCTCCACCGCCCGGTGAACGGCTTGGTCTGCGCCGCCAGCGGCGCTCACGTGGGCTCCCAGGTATTTCACAACGGACTCCTTGTCATTGTTTGGACGTACTCAAGCATCTGAATGGATCAATGGCTATCTAGAAAGCGCTTGAACGCAGCGGGTTCGTCGGTAATCACCCCGGCGATACCCCACGCCCAGCGGCTATGGAAGGCGCTGGGGTCATTGGCGGTATAGCACAGGATCTGGTAGCCGTCCTGTTGCATGGCCTCGACCTGGGCGCGCTTTAGGCGTGACCAGGACGGATGCACACTAAAAGCGTCAATGGCTTCGCACTGTGCTCGCCAGGTTTTGGGTACGCCATTGTACAGCACGCCCAGCGCCAGACGCTCCTTACCTGCCAACTGACGGCAGTGGGTTAGGGCCTCGGTATTGAAGGAGGAGATGATAAGCCGCTCGGGGGGCAGGGTGTCCAGCATCTCGGGCAGGGCGCGCTCAACCAACGCGATGGGGTCGCGTCCTTTGTTAACCTTGATCTCCATGTTAACGCCCATTTCCAGCTCATTAAGTAGCGCCAGCATTTCTCCCAGGCTGGGCATCTTTTCACCTGCAAAGCGATCACCAAACCAGCTGCCCGCATCCAGCGTTTGCGCTGTTGCCCAACTCATTGAGGCCAAACTGCCTCGTCCGTTCGAGCAGCGTGCTACGTCGGCGTCGTGCCAGATGACCGGGGTGCCATCACCGAGCAGTTGCACATCCAGCTCTACCCAGGTGGCGCCCGCCTGATGGGCGGCGCGCACGGCTGCTAGGGTGTTTTCGGGAGCAGCGGCAGAGTAGCCGCGGTGGGCAATCAGCGAGGGAACTTGAATAGCGGGATGCGTCATGACAGCGCTCTAAGCCTTGGACGATAAAGGAGTGTAGATTCTAGCATGGGGGGATGACAGCGGGATTTCACCGCTAAACAGCATAGGGGTGAAAATAGGCTAGCGTGCTAGCTTGATTTAAACGTCATGACGCGCTTGTATAGCAGCACCTGTTGTCTTGACTATCTTCTACAAACCCAACAATGAAAGGAAACCCTAATGTCTAAGCGTATCCAATTTGCCCAGACCGGCGGTTCCGAGGTGCTTGAACTGGTCGACGTGAACCCCGCTGAACCCGGCCAGGGCGAAGTGCGTATCGCCAATAAAGCCGTTGGCCTAAATTTTATTGATATCTATTTTCGTACCGGGCTTTATCCCGCCCCTGCGATGCCTTCTGGCCTTGGCACCGAAGGCGCCGGTGTAGTCGATGCTGTCGGCGCTGGCGTGACGCACTTAAGCGTCGGTGATCGCGTCGCTTATGCCCAAGGGCCTTTGGGCGCTTATGCAGAACTGCATACGCTGCCTGCGGCGAAAGTGGTCAAGCTCCCCGATTTTGTCGATTTCGAGACGGCAGCGGCCAGTATGCTCAAGGGCCTGACCGTGCAGTACCTGCTGCGCCAGACCTATGAGCTGAAAGGCGGCGAAACCATTCTGTTCCATGCGGCTGCCGGTGGGGTAGGCTCGATTGCCTGCCAGTGGGCGAAGTCATTAGGCGTCAAGCTGATTGGTACCGTCAGTTCCCAGGAAAAAGCGGATCTGGCCATGGCCAATGGTGCCTGGGCGACGATCAATTACAGCGAAGAGAACGTGGTCGAGCGGGTGCGCGAGCTGACTAACGGCGAAATGTGTGATGTGGTGTATGACTCGGTAGGCAAGGATACCTGGGAAATGTCGCTGGACTGCCTGAAGACGCGCGGCTTGATGGTGAGCTTTGGCAACGCTTCTGGCCCGGTGGATGGTGTCAATATCGGCATCCTCAACCAGAAGGGCGCGCTTTACGTGACTCGCCCCAGCCTGAACGGTTACGCCGATACGCGCGAGCGTCTGGAAATGATGTGCCAGGAGTTCTTCGCCATGCTCGAGAGCGGAAAGATCAAGATTGACATCGCCAACCGCTATCCGCTGGCGGAAGCGGGTAAAGCCCAGGACGCCCTACAGAGCCGTAAAACTACCGGCTCGACTATTCTCTTGCCCTAATTCCTACCTACCTAAGTACCCTACATACGCACCTACATACACACCCAGCTGACGCATTCGGCTCTCAACGCTTGCCACGTTATTGGCAAGCTGGCCAGGGCCGAATGCCTTGGTTGGCTATTCAACGGTCGATGCGTATGCAGGGACTATACCTGTGTATAGTAAACGTCTAATGTGCGTGGAGAATAGCCATGCCTGTGGCGTGGCGTGCATCAATCGTATGCTGCCGTTATCAAACGGTGGCAAGGGAGTAGGAAAAGGATGTCGGCTGAGGACATGAGTGTTGAGAGCTCAGGTGCTGAGGGCTCAGGTGTTGAGAGTCTCAATCTTGAAGCGTTAGGTCTTGAATGGTTGGCGCTTTCGCCAAGTACGTTGGTGTTTATCGTGCTTGGCTTGACGCTGGTTGCGTTCATATGGGGACGCTTTCGCTACGATCTAGTCGCGTTGGCGGCATTGCTGGGATCGGTCATGCTCGGGCTAGTGCCAGCCGAAAACGCCTTTATGGGTTTCGGCCATCCGGCGGTGATTACAGTGGCCGCCGTGCTAGTACTTAGCCGGGGCTTTGAACGCTCCGGTGTGGTCGATATTATTTCCAATCAAGTGTTAAAAGTGGGTGAAAACCTGCTGCTTCAGCTATTAGTGCTGGTGGGTACCGTCGTGTTGTTATCGGGCATTATGAACAATGTGGGCGCTCTAGCACTGCTGTTACCGGTGGCGATGCGGTTGGCTCGTGAACATAATACCTCGCCCTCTTTACTGCTGATGCCGCTGGCATTCGGGTCTCTGCTGGGCGGCCTGACAACCTTAATTGGCACGCCACCCAATATCATTATCTCCAGCTACCGGCGCGATGTGACGGGTGAAGCGTTCAGCATGTTTAGTTTTTCCCCTGTGGGCATTGCGGTGGCGCTGGCGGGGCTTGTGTTTATTGTGCTGGTGGGCTGGCGCTTGACGCCGAAGCGCAGCGGCCAAGCCTCTACCGATGAAATGTTCGATACCGCCAACTATTTGGTGGAATTGAAAGTAGGTGAAGAATCGAAAGCTAAAGGCTTAACGTTACAGCAACTGCGCGATGAGCTGGACGAAACCATCCCCGTGTTAGCGGTCGTTCGCGATGATAACCGTCGTGCTGGCTATAACTTCCACGGCGCCTTGGAAGAGGGCGATATCCTGTTGTTGGAAGCAGGACCCGATGAACTCCAGATGCTGGAAGACAAGGTAGGGCTTAGTGCGATAGCCGAACTGGAAGAAAAGGCGGAAGACGCTGAACACACTGCAAGCAGCGAAGAGGGCGAGAAAGCTGGCACGGATGAAGCGAAAGATGCGGCACAGGATCGGCAGCCGGTGGATACCGAAGGCTTGCAGCTAATTGAAGCCGTGGTACGCAATGATTCCATGATGATTAACCGCAGCGTGCGTCAGTTACGTCTGAATCATCAGTTTGGTCTGCACCTAGTGGCCGTAGCCCGTGACGGTGGGCGCTTGAAGCAGCGCCTGCGTGATATCCGCTTTAAGAACGGTGATGTGTTACTGCTGCAGGGCAGTGAGAATGAAATGTCCGACAGTCTGGCCTCTCTCGGTTGCCTGCCGTTAGCGAGCCGGGAATTGCATCTGGGACAGCCGCGCAAGCTGGCCATGTCGATCGCCATTTTTGCCTTAGCAATTATTGCCATGCTGTTCGATCTGCTGCCTGCTGCAGTCGCCATGAGTACCGCTGCTTTGATTTCGCTACTGATTGGCGTATTGCCGTTGCGCGAAGGGTATCAAGCCATCGATGGCCCTGTGATCGTGCTGTTGGCCGCAATGATACCCGTGGGGGAGGCGCTTGAAACCAGTGGCGGCGCCGACCTGATTGCCGATGCACTTCTGCGCTTTGGCAGCGACTGGCCGGTGGTGGTCACTATGGTGGGGCTGTTCCTGCTCTCTATGCTGCTCTCGAATGTGGTCAACAACGCGGCGGCTGCGCTGCTGATGGCGCCGATTGCAGTCAGCCTGGCCAATGGGTTCGATGTCTCGCTCGATCCGTTCTTGATGGTAGTGGCCGTAAGTGCTTCCTGTGCGTTTTTAACTCCCATCGGCCATCAGTCGAATACACTGGTGCTGGGCCCAGGGGGCTATCGATTCGGTGATTACTGGAAGCTGGGGCTACCGCTTTCGCTGGTAGTACTGGCTGTCGCTATCCCGCTGATTCTGCTGGTATGGCCGCTTTAAAAGACGTCTAACGGTCCGGCCTGTCGGTGTGATGGTAGCGAAGGGGTGGATGAAGGCTATTAGGTTTCGAAAATTTTGCTAACCTATTACGTTCAGAAACCAATAAAAATCGAACAGGCCGGGCTTATGAACCAACAATTTCGTCAGGATGCCATTGTCGAGCTAGTTCGTCAGCACGGCTACATGAGTATCGAACAGCTCACCGACCACTTTGCGGTGACACCGCAGACCATTCGGCGGGATTTGAATACCCTGGCTGATGAAGGCCGTGTGCGCCGTGTGCATGGCGGTGTAGGCATCGAATCCAGTACGGTGAATACCGCCTACAGCACGCGCAAGACGCTTCACCTGGAAGAGAAGGAGCGCATTGCCCGCTGCTTGGCGCAACACATACCCAACCACTCGTCGCTGTTCATCAACATCGGTACCAGCAATGAAGTGATTGCCCACGCGTTGCTGGAGCATCAGGGTCTCGAGATCATTACTAACAACCTGAATGTGGCGGCCATTCTTCAGCATAAAGAGGATTTTACCGTAATCATCGCCGGGGGGCAGGTGCGCTCTCGCGATGGCGGGATTATCGGCGAAGCCACCATCGACTTTATCAATCAGTTCAAGGTGGATTACGGCATCATCGGCATCAGTGGCATTGACGAGGATGGCTCACTGCTGGAATTTGACTACCAGGAAGTACGTGTCGCCCAAGCGATTATTGCCAATTCGCGGCGCATCTACCTAGCGGCAGACTACTCCAAATTTCACCGTAACCCGGTGGTGCGGCAGGGCAATCTGGACCAGTTGGATGCGCTCTTCACCGATCGCAAACCGCCGGAAGCGATCCAGCGCTTGCTGACCCAGCACGATGTAGCACTGCACATCGCTTAGCCTGGCCGTCTTTGTCGCAGTTTCATCCTTGAGCATTTCGGGCGGCTGGAGTAGCCTTAAAACATAATAAAGCGAAAGAAAGTCAACAAAATCGAAAGACACTACAACAAAGCGAACTCGACATGTCCTCTTATATACTCGCCATTGATCAGGGTACCACCAGCTCGCGCGCTATTCTCTTTGACCGCGAAGGACAGGTGGCGGCCGTCGCTCAGCAGGAATTCACCCAGCACTTCCCTCACGACGGCTGGATTGAGCACAACCCTGAAGATATCTGGGAAACGGTGGTGGCCACCTGCAGAGAAGTGATGGCCAGTGCCGAGATTACGCCAGACCAGATTGCCGGTATCGGCATTACCAACCAGCGTGAAACCACCATCCTGTGGGATCGAAAAACCGGCAAGCCGCTCTATAACGCCATTGTCTGGCAGGATCGCCGCACCTCGGACTTGTGCCAGTCGCTGCGGGATAAAGGGCATACCGAGATCGTTCAAGCCAAGACCGGCCTGCTGATTGACCCTTATTTCTCGGCGACCAAGCTTGCCTGGCTGCTGGAGAATGTCGAGAGCGCACGTGAGCGTGCCGAACGGGGGGAACTGGCGTTCGGCACCGTCGACAGCTTTCTAATCTGGCGGTTGACCGGCGGCCAGCAGCACGTCACCGATGCTACCAACGCGTCACGCACTGCGCTGTTCAATATCCATACCCAGGAGTGGGACGACGAGCTACTGGCACTATTCGATATACCCGCCAATCTGCTGCCCGAGGTGAAAGATTCCAGCGATGATTTCGGTACTACCGAGGCACATTGGCTGGGCGCGCCGCTTCTCATCGCAGGGGTAGCAGGGGACCAGCAGGCCGCATTGGTCGGGCAGGCGTGCTTTCAGCCGGGGATGGGCAAGAGTACCTACGGTACCGGCTGCTTTATGATTGTGAACACCGGTGAGACGCCCTCGCTTTCGCGTAATCGTTTGTTGACCACGATTGGCTACCGGCTTAACGGTAAGCCGACCTATGCGATGGAAGGCAGTATTTTCGTGGCCGGGGCGACAGTGCAGTGGTTGCGGGATGGTCTGAATCTGTTTGCCGATGCCTCGGAAACCGAAGCACTGGCTCAGAAAACCCGCAGTGGGCATAGCGTTTATCTAGTGCCAGCTTTTACCGGATTGGGGGCACCGCACTGGGACCCAAAAGCACGTGGCGCGATTTTTGGGTTAACCCGCGATACCGGTATTGCTGAAATAGTCGCCGCGGGGCTCCAGGCGGTGTGCTACCAAACCCGTGACCTACAGCACTGCATGAATGACGATATGGAGGCGCCGCCTGGCAATTTACGGGTTGACGGCGGCATGGTAAAAAACAGCTGGGTGATGCAGTTTCTTGCCGATATGCTCGGCGTCCAGGTCGATCGCCCCACTATTCTTGAAACTACCGCGCTGGGTGCTGCCTACTTGGCGGGGCTACGCCTGGGCTGGTATCAAACCCTGGAAGAGATTGAACAGCTGTGGCGCTGCGAGAAGAGCTTTATGCCCACCATGGAAGAAGCCACACGTGAGCAGCTTTACCAGGGTTGGTTGGATGCAGTGTCGAGAGTCCGCTCTACGCCTTAGATAATGACCTGAATTCAACTAATAAGTGCAGCACCCCTACTTAAGCACACTATCTATTGCCTCTTTCGATTCTTTATAATGCGGCGGCCAATTAAGCAATTGGCCGCCTTTCTTCGCTTTTAGCGCCCCTCATGAAAGTCTTTAACACCATTAACGCTTATTGAGCGTTTATGTAGTCGAGTTACAACCATGCCTGCGGCCAATGACGCATTGTGAGCTTTCCTGCTGTAGCCCATAGTGAGGTCATGGATCAGGAAGGTGACTCGTTATCCCGAATCACTGAACTAATCCCTGCTACAGAACGATAGCGCTTCAGTATTACCCTAGCGCTAAAGGGCGAAGGTCTTGTAACGCTTGTGACCGTTTCGCAGTTACCGAACTGGGCACTTATCCGGCCCAGCATGAGTAGCAACGTCACCATACGTCGTTAATTAAGATGGCTGCTTTTAAACCGATTGGCGGTTAGGCAGCGGATGACCATACCATGAGGTAGTACTAATGAACTGCATCGAACTGAGCCAACAAGCCAATAGCATCGCCAGCTCCTTCAGCAAGCAAGATCTCGCCAGGTTGGTTGTGGCGCTGAAGGGTAATCGTGAGTCACTGCAACATGCGGTTGAGGTTATCGACACGGTGGATAGCCGTTCAGGCTACACACTGGAAGAAGCCTGGGATGAAGTGCTCGCGGGAGACTCTCAACTTCGTATTGAAGATGAAGAGTAAAATAGAACAATTGCTTAAATAACCCTTAGCCCCCTTATTGATATAAGGGGGCTTTTTAGTTTTATCAACGATTAAGCATTGGCTACGGGTGTAAAAGGCAGCGATGTGTCCCGGTGTTGTTCAAAGTAACTGTTAAAACGTTCATCTGCATCGTCGCCAAATAATACCCGGCAGGCTTCTTTCAGACCGTTTGAATGGCGCAACTGCTCATGGGGCACAACCAGCGAGACCTTGGCACGACGGCGTAGAAAGTCTTCAAGCTGAGTGATCATTTCGTGATCGCGGGCGTGCTCAAGCTCACAGCGAATATACTCGGTGCCCTCAATCAGAATTTCACCCTGAGCAGGATCCTGGCGGATTTTCTCCAGCATCTGAATGGCTTGGTCGGCGTAACGCCGCCAGAGCCGTGTTGAGAGCAGCTCAGATGAGGTCTCGGCAGTCATGGCATCCAGGTTCATGCGCTTGGCCTGATCCATAAACTGCTGCTTGACGGGGTTGGGTGGTTCGCCGTACCAGTGGAATTTAGGGTCTGTGAGGGTAACGCCCAACTGGCTGATTTCTTCGGCAATTTCATCACCCACATTCAAGCAATCGGTCAGCTTGCCGCCAAAGATACTGATATGCGCGCTTTCGGCATTGGTGTCGACTACATGCTTGCGCGATAGCTGCAGGAAGTCGCGATCGTTGCCTTGATCATCTTTGATCGCTAAGGGCCGTACGCCGCAGCGGGTAGAAATAATATCGTCTTGGCTCAATGGCTTGGCCAGGGTCAAACGCTTGTTGATATTTTCCAGCACAAAGGCGATATCGTCAGCGGTGACCTCCACCTCCGGATGCTCCATATGGGTATCGGTCGTCCCGATGCAGGTACGGTTACCCATGGGAATGACGAAGAACAATCGGCCATCGTCAGCAAAAAACGCCAGCACCCGCTGAGAATCCGTTAATTGCGGAACGATGAGGTGAATGCCTTTGGAGTAGAGGTGGTGGTGAGTGGTTTTTTGGCCGGTCAGCGCATTATGCTGATCCACCCACGGGCCGGCCGCGTTAATGAGTACCTTGGCGCGTATATCGAAGGTGCTGCCATCCATCACGTTGCGTGCCTTGGTCACCCATAGGCCATCCTGGCGCTCGGCGCCAAGTGATTCGACGTAGTTGGCGGCAATCGCCCCATAGTTAAGCGCTTGGCGAACAAAGTTGAAGACAAATCGAGCGTCATTATCGTGCAGGTAGGCGTCAGAATACTCGAAACCGCCAATGGCACCCTCAATATCGATGATGGGCTCTTCCTGCTTGATTTTATTCGGCGAGAGCAGGCGCGGCAGTTTGGTGAAGCCGTTGCCCATCAGCCAGTAAAGCCAGGTGCCCGCCCACAGGTAGCGTGGAGAGTGGCGGAAACCTTTTGAAATAGTGGTCAGGAAGCGAATTTCCTGCACCGTGGAAGGGTAACTCTTGATCAAGTGATTGCGGCTTTTGCACAGTTTGCGAACCAGGGCAAAATCCTTGCTTTCCATGTATTTGATGCCTCCCCATACCAGGTTGGAGGAGTGCATGCTGGTACTGCCGGCGAAGTCGCCGCGGTCAATTAGTGCAACTTTTGCGCCTTTACCAGCCAGCGCTGCTGCGGTGGCCGCGCCATTGATGCCGCCGCCGATAATCAGAGCATCAAAGGTTTCGTTAGGTAACTTTTCAATGTTTCTATTTCGCAGTTTCATAGCGGATCCAATTAACCAATCAATAGCCCGGTTGCAGTGGGTGTTCTCTCTTTTGCTCTGGCATACCGCCAATGAAACCCTTGGCAGGGCGGGCAGTCGCCCGCCCTGCAAGCTTTGACGCGTAGTTTTCCTAAACTTAATTATTGAGCTTAGTTATTCTTGGCGCGTACCGGCGGCCATCCAGGCTTCCATCATTTCATCGTAAGGAACGGTGGTGCCTTGCGGCATTTCGTTATCCAGCTTGGCTTTCGGGGCGCCTTCCTGATCCAGCCAGACCTGTGGGTCCTGCTCTTCGTTAAGTACAGGCGCGTAGCTGTCGAAGACGTTAGCGCGGGCCAAACGGTTCATGGTGCTGTCCAGGTCTGCCGCTAGCTTGTCGAGACCTTCCTGGGGTGTGACTTCACCACTCATGACCGGTGCAAGGTTCTGCCACCACAGTGGTGCCATGCGCGGATAGTCAGGTACGTTCGTACCGGTCGGTGTCCAGTTGGATTCGTTGGGGCTGCGGTAGAACTCCACCAGGCCACCCAGCTTGGGTGCCATTTCGGTCATCTGCTCAGAGAAGATGTCAGACTCACGAATCGGCGTTAAACCATGCATGAGTTTTTCCAGCGAGGTGGTTTTTGCCACGGTGAACTGGGCAAACAGCCAGGCGGCGGTGCGGCGGTCTTCGGGCGTTGAGTCAAAGAATGTCCATGCTCCTACGTCCTGGTAGCCAACCTTCATACCCTCTTCCCAGTATGGGCCGGTGGGGGAAGGAGCCATGCGCCACAGCGGGTTGCCTTCATCATCGGTCACGGCAACGGAGGGGTCGGTCATGTCAGCTGTGAACGCGGTGTACCAGAAAATTTGCTGGGCAATATGGCCTTGCGCGGGCACGGGGCCTGCTTCACCAAAAGTCATGCCCTGCGCTTCTTCAGGCGCGTAATCGCGTAGCCAGTCGACGGCTTTCTGCATCGCAAACACGGAGGCCGGAGAGTTGGTAGCACCGCCACGGCTAACGCTGGCGCCTACCGGCTGGCTATCTTCATTGACGCGGATACCCCAGTCATCCACCGGGTTGCCGAAGGGAACCCCTTGGCTGCCCATGCCCGCCATGGAGAGCCAGGAGTCGTGGAAACGCCAACCTAGTGACGGATCACGACGACCGTAATCCATGTGACCGTAAATCTTAGTGCCGTCTATCTCGCCGACATGCTCGGTGAAGAACTCGGCGATATCTTCGTAAGCGGTCCAGTTGGTTGGTACGCCGAGCTCGTAGCCGTAGATTTCCTTAAACTGGGCCATCAGGTCGGGGTCAGTGAACCAATCATGGCGGAACCAGTAAAGGTTGGCGAACTGCTGAGTCGGTAGTTGGTAGATGCTGCCATCTGGGCCGGTACCGTATTGCAGGCCGATGAAGTCATCCAGGTCTAGCGTGGGCAGGGTGTAGTCGGCCCACTCGTTCTCCATCGCTTCAGAGAGGTTGATGGTGGTGCCATAGCGGATATGCGTGCCAATGGAGTCGGTATCATTGACGAAACCGTCATAGATGCTGTTGCCCGACTGCATCTGGTTCTGCATGGTATCCACGACATCGCCTTCACCAATGATGTTATGGGTCAGGTTAATGCCGGTCAGCTCGCTAAAGGCTTCCGCCAACACTTCACTTTCATACACGTGAGTGGTGAGACCTTCGGCCACGGTTTGAATGTCCATGCCACGGAAAGGCTCGGCAGCCTTGGCAAACCACATCAGCTCTTCGATCTGCTCGTCACGGCTTAGCGTCGAGCTCTGGAAGTGCTCGTCGACCAAGCGTTCAGCAATGGCGCGGGCATCCTGTTCCTGCGCTGACAGCGTACCCGATGCCAGTAACAGACCGGCGGCGAGGGTTGTCAGTTTGAACTTAGTCAGACTGGACTTGTTGTAGTGCTTTTGCATGGTGACCTCGTTTTGTTGTGTTCTTCCCTGATGGCTTGGCCGTCCTTGATACCGAATAACGCTGGCGAGCTTTTTTCGAAACCCTGCTAAGGGCTATCCCCAGCGCATTAAAACCAGTAGCCATACGGCTGATACCGCTAGTGCGATCCAGATGGATAATGAGGTGAAACCAATCACTCCCAGGTGGATAAAGGCCGCCGAGAGCAGGCCGATAAACAGCCGGTCTCCGCGAGTAGTGGCAATGGGCAGGAACCCCTTGCGCTCTATGGTGGGAGACAGAATCTCCCATATCGTCATCCCCGCCAGCATTGCAGCGATTGATGAAAAGAATATGGCGGTGGGCATGGTCCATACCATCCAAGACATGGTGCGCTCTCCTCAGGTACGGCCCAGGGCAAAGCCCTTGGCGATATGGTTACGGACGAAATAGACCACCAGAATGCCGGGAATAATGGTCAGTACACCGGCGGCGGCCAGGGTGCCCCAGTCAATTCCAGAGGCTGTTGAGGTCCGCGTCATGATCATGCCGATTGGCTGGGCATCGGTGGCAGTCAACGTGCGTGCCAGGAGCAGTTCCACCCAGGAGAACATGAACAGGAAGAACAGCGTGACGCCGATGCCCGAACGGATCATGGGGATAAAAATCTTGACGAAGAAGCGCGGAAAGCTATAGCCGTCGATATAGGCGGTTTCGTCGATCTCTTTGGGCACGCTGCTCATGAAGCCTTCCAGAATCCAGATCGCCAGCGGAATATTGAACAGGCAGTGGGCCAGCGCGACAGCAATGTGGGTGTCGAAAAGGCCCACCGAATAGTAGAGCTGAAAGTAGGGCAGCAGAAAGACGGCGGGGGGAGCCATCAGATTGGTCAGCAGCCAGAAGAACAGGTGCTTGTCGCCGATAAAAGTGTAGCGGCTAAAGGCATAGGCGGCCGGAAGCGCCACACAGATAGTGATCAGCATATTCATGGCTACGTAGAGCATCGAGTTGACGTAGCCCATGTACCAGCTTGAGTTGGTGAAGATGCCAATATAGTTGTCAAAGGTCAGGTTTTGCGGCCACAACGTCATCGAGCCGAGAATTTCGCTGTTGGTCTGCAGCGACATGTTGATCAGCCAGTAAATGGGCAAAATCATCAGCGCCAGATAAAGGCCAAGCAGTATACGTGAGCGCCAATGCGTCCGAGCAGTGCGGTTACGCCGCTTGGTAGATGAAACTTTGCTAAAAATCGTGTTGTACTTTTCACCGCGCTGGGTGTTTTCGAGTTGGTAGCTCATGTTAAGCACCTCCATGCGGGGGCTTGTCTTTCTGCATGTGCATGATGGTGGTGTAGAACACCCAGCTCACCAGCAGAATGACAAGGAAGTAGATCAGCGAGAACGCGGCAGAAGGGCCCAGGTCCTGCTGGCCGATCGCCATGGTGGCCAGCGACTGACTCAGGAAAGTTGTCGAGCTGCCAGGGCCGCCGCCGGTCAACACGAAGGGCTCGGCGTAGATCATGAACGAGTGCATGAAGCGCAGCAGGACGGCAATAACGAGCACATTGGTGAGCTTGGGCAACTGGATATAGCGGAACACTGCCCACTTGGAGGCACGGTCAATACGTGCAGCCTGATAGTAGGCTTCAGGAATCGAGCGCAGGCCGCTGTAGCAAAGCATTGCCACCAGCGGGGTCCAGTGCCATATATCCATCAGCACGATGGTTACCCAGGCATCGCTGGCGTCACCGGTGATATTGTAGCTGATGCCCAGTTCGCGCAGCCCCCAGCCCATTAAGCCAATATCGCCACGGGTAAAGATTTGCCAGATGCTGCCCACGACGTTCCAAGGGATCAGCAATGGCAGGGTAATTAATATCAACACCGCCGAGGCCTGCCAGCCGCGTTTGGGCATGATCAAGGCAATCCCTATTCCCAGCGGAATCTGGATAGCCAGAATAATCAATGAGAACGAAATCTGGCGCAGAAACGCCGCTTGTAGCGCCTCATCGTTAAGCATGGTTTTAAACCACTCGGTGCCAGTGAAAAAGCTGGCGTTAGGGCCGAGCACATCCTGCACCGAGTAGTTGACGACGGTCATCAGTGGAATGATGGCGGAGAACGCCACCAATACCAGCATGGGAAGCACCAGCAGCCACGCTTTGTTGTTGGGTACCTTGTTATTCATGGCCGGTCTCCACGAGGTGTTCATCGATATAGAGGGCGAGTTTTGCTGTATCAAACTCAGCAAACGCCGCTTCTCCCACGGGTGAGTGCCCTTCGGGAAGGCGTGCCTTGAAGGTCTGTCCGTTGAGCTTATAGGTCAGCAGGGAGTAAGTGCCGAGATCCTGCACACTGATGACCTCGACGGGCACGCTTTCAGCGCTTGGGCTTGCGCTAATGTCAATAAACTCGGGACGGATACCCAGCTTGATGTTGTTACTGCTGGCATGCGCAATGGCACGTTTGATCGGTTCACTGACCGGTAGTGATTGGTGGCCGAACATGGCCTGTTCATCTTGATACTCGACGGCCATGAAATTCATGCCGGGACTACCGATGAAATAGCCTACAAAGGTGTGGGCCGGGCGTTCAAACAGCTCTCGGGGCGTACCGAACTGCACCACTTGGCCGTCATACATCACGGCGATCTTGTCTGCGAAGGTAGACGCCTCCAACTGGTCGTGGGTGACGTAGATCATGGTGATATTAAAGCGCTCGTGAATCTCCTTGAGCTTGCGGCGCAGCTTCCACTTTAGCTGTGGGTCGATTACCGTCAGCGGCTCATCAAACAGAATGGCCGTCACGTCATCGCGCACCAATCCGCGCCCCATAGAGACTTTCTGCTTCTCATCCGCGGTCAGGTTCTTCGCCTTGCGGTTCAGCAGTGGCGTCAGTTCCAAAATGTCGGCGACTTCCAGTACCTTGGGTTTCACCCGATACTCGGGGGTATTCATATTGCGCAGGGGAAAGGCGAGGTTGTCGAACACCGTCATGGTGTCGTAGATCACCGGGAACTGAAAAACCTGGGCAATATTGCGCTCTTCAGGGGGGAGTTCGTTAACCCGCTGGCCGTCAAAAAGAACGTCACCCTCTGAGGGTTCAAGCAGGCCGGAAATGATATTGAGCAGCGTCGATTTACCGCAACCCGATGGCCCCAAGAGCGCATAGGCACCGCCTTGATGCCACACGTGATCCATCTGCCGAATAGCGTAATCCGCTGCATCCTTGGGCGTTTTTTCATAGGAGTGCGCCAGACCCTTTAAAGTGATCTCAGCCATGGGCAGCTCCTCCTTGACTTACAGGAATATGAACCGTGTGTCCCTGTTTGTCGAAGGCGTAAAGTTGATGGGTGGGGAAGTAAACCTTCAGGGGTTCATTAACACTAAACTGGTGGATGCCTGCTAAGTGCAGCACTAAGGGGAAGCGCTCGTGGTGAACATGCAGAAAGGTTTCAGAACCGCTGATTTCAGCTACATCCACATGGACATCCAGCGCCAGGTCATCGGCTCGTTGTGGTTGCAGGGTGAGGTGTGAAGCACGGACACCAAAGTCATAGTCACCTGGCTCTAAGCGCTTTAGCTTGTCATCGCAGGGAAAGTGTAACGTTTGATCGAAAGTGATTTCGGTATCGGTAAGCCGACCGGGAACAATGTTAATTGGCGGCTCGGAGAACATCTCGGCGCTGAAGCGGCCGTTTGGCTCCCGGTAAACCTGTTCGGTAGGGCCATACTGAAGCAATCTGCCTTCATGCAGTACAGCGGTGTTTCCACCCAGCGCCAGCGCCTCATTGGGCTCGGTGGTGGCATACACCGCGATGCAGTTGCGTGCTTTGAAGAGATCACGCAGCTCATCGCGCAGCTCTTCGCGGAGCTTGTAATCCAGGTTGACCAGCGGTTCATCAAACAGAATTAAGTCGGCATCTTTGATCAAGGCCCGCCCCATGGCAGTACGCTGCTGTTGACCGCCGGAAAGCTCTTGCGGGTAGCGGTTAAGCAAGTGTTCGATATGTAGCATTTCAGCAATTTCGCCAACACGCTTATCAATCTCGCTTTTTGGGTGTTTGGCCAGTTTCAGTGGCGACGCAATGTTGTCGTAAACGGTGAGGCTGGGATAGTTGATAAACTGCTGGTACACCATGGAGACGTTGCGCTTGCGCACGGAAACGTTCGTGACGTCCTTGCCATCCATGATGATCTTTCCGCGGGTAGGGGGCTCAAGCCCCGCCATAAGACGCATTAGAGTGGTTTTTCCGGCCAGCGTCCGCCCTAGCAGCACATTGAATGAGCCTGGCTCAAGCGCTAGGTCTATTCCACTGATATGAGGCACACCGTTAACGATGTGATCGATATTTTGCAAATGTAAGGACATGCCGATCTCGCTAGCGTCATTGTTATTGGAGCATGCTATTAGAAAGGCGACAAATAGGTGAGGTCGCTTTCGTTTACGAAAGGCTAGTTGATCACTTGCGAACTTGCAACGCGTTTATGGGCGATAGGACTAGGCATTTAGGCGTAGAAAGCGAACACAAAAAAGCCGACTACTGGCGCGCAGTAGTCGGCTATGCCTATCAGTAACTTACTGAATAATAGTGGTTACTTAGTGTTTTCTTCTTCCTGCTGTGGTGCAGGTGTTGTTTTGCCGTTGTGATCGATCAGCGTGGACTTGTTCTTGGCAAATGCGTCGTAGGCAAAATCATCCACGGTGAGCATTTCCAGAACCTCGGTCTCAAAGATGCGCATGAAGTCGGCATCTTCTTCATTGATCAGACCTTTTTCCAGACCGGCCTCTACACGTGCCTCTGGATGCAGCGCCGTTTGCGGGAGTTCGCCTTTGGCATATGCCTTGTTCAATGTGCGGTAGATCGCTTCGGCGCGGTCATAATCGACCAACAAAGCGTTGTAGCGCGCCAGCGGGTTGCGCTGTTCGCCGTCGTCTGTATCCCAGGTATTTTCCAGCAGCTTCGTGCGTAGGGCGCTGTGGGTGGAGATCCGCTTGGCGATATCCCGCGCCAGGTCGTCGTGAGGCTTGTTCCAACGGCGGCCGGTCGGCATCACTACGGCGTTGAGGGTTTTACCCAGGGCGCGGTTGGGTAGATTATCGAAAATCTCAACGAACGCCTGTTCTGCACGCTGAAGCAGGAAACGACAGCTGTAATGCAGCAGTGCTTCTTCGCCTTCTACTTGACTGCCCGCCTGCCACTGTTTGAGTACCATGGAGGTCAGATAGAGGTTAGAAAGTACATCCCCAAGCCGTGCGGAGATCATTTCGCGTTTCTTAAGCGCTGAACCCAGGCTTGCCATGGCCGCATCGGCACACAGGCCAAAACCAGCGGAGAGGCGGGCAATATCCTGGGCATAGATGGTGGCTGGGCCATCAAAGGGAACGCTGGCTTTACCGATGCCAAAGCCAAGGGTAAAGGCGCGCGCGGCGTTACCAAAGATCAAGCCCGCGTGGCCAAAGAAGGCTTTATCGAACGCCTTCATGTCATTGGCGTCTTTTGCGGCCAGTTCTTCAAGCACGTAAGGGTGGCAACGGATCGCGCCCTGACCAAAGATCATCAGGTTGCGGGTCATGATATTGGCGCCTTCCACGGTGATCGCGACCGGGTTGGCGCTGTAGCCGATACCGAGGTAGTTGCGTGGACCAAGCGTCACTGCCTTGCCGCCGTGTACGTCCATGGCATCGCTAAGCAGAACACGCTGGAACTCGGTCAACTGGCTTTTCAGAATCGCCGAGGGCACCGCAGGCTTTTCGCCATGATCGATCATGTTGGCGGTTTGATACACAGTGGCCTGGGAGATATAGGCCAGCGCTGCCATGCGGGCAAGGGGCTCTTGCACACCTTCCATTTCGGCCACCGGCACGTTGAACTGGCGCCGTACGCGAGTGAAGCCGCCGCTCCAACCCAAGGCGTAGCGTGCGGTACCGGTAGCGCCGGAGGGTAGCGTGATGCAGCGGCCGATAGACAGACACTCCACCAGCATCCGCCAGCCCTGGCCGATCATGTCCGGGCCGCCAATGATGGTGTCCAGCGGTACAAAGACATCTTTGCCGATAATCGGGCCATTCATGAACGGGCTGCCGATAGGATGGTGGCGGCGGCCGATTTCCATGCCGTCGGTCTCGCGGGGAATTAATGCCAGGGTTATACCGCGATCCTCTTCGTCACCCAGCAGTTTTTCAGGGTCGAACAAACGAAAGGCCAAGCCAACGACGGTGGCGATGGGCGCCAGGGTAATCCAGCGTTTTTCGAAGTTAAGGCGTAGGCCAAGTACTTCTTCGCCGTTAATGGTCTGCTTGCAGACAACGCCGGTATCGGGTAGCGACGTGGCATCAGAACCTGCGCGGGGGCCGGTGAGGCCAAAGCAAGGAATCTCGCGGCCATCGGATAAGCGCGGAAGGTAGTGATCTTTCTGCGCTTGGGTACCGTATTTAAGCAACAGCTCGCCAGGGCCCAAAGAGTTAGGTACACCCACGGTAACCATCAAGGTTTCGTTGGCGGAGAGCTTTTGCAGCACCATGGATTGCGCTTTGGCCGAGAAGCCCAGACCGCCGTACTCTTTCGGAATGATCATGCCGAAGAAGCCCTCTTTTTTCAGGTAGTCCCAAAGCTGCTGGGGTAGGTCGGCGCGCTCTTGGGCGATATCCCAGGCGTTACACATACCAGCGGCTTTGGCACACTGATTGGCTAAGAAGGCTTTTTCATCGTCGCGCAGGCCTTCGTCTTTAAAGGCGAGCAGCTTTTCCCACTGGGGTTTGCCCGAAAATAGCTCACCGTCCCAAGAGACGCTGCCTGCTTCCAGGGCCGTGCGCTCGGTGGCGGATACTTTGGGCGCCACTTTTTTAAAGGTGGCGAATAGGCGCGGCGTCAGCCATTTGCGACGCAAGACGGGCAGGCCTGCCACGGCGACAGCGGCGGCGCCAATCAATAGCAGAACGCCGACCACTTCAGCGTCTAACAGCAGGCCGACAAGGCCCAATACGCCAAGTACCACAAGCGCCGCGGGGGCGCCTGCTTCGCGACGCATGACCACGAGCAGGCCACCAATGGCGAGCACGATAAGGAGTAGGGTGAGCATAGTAGTTCTCTCTGTTTCAGGCCTATAACGACAGCCTGCTGTTGTTAATGAGCGCGTTAATCGAACACTTGTTTGAATATTGGCAGATAGGCGCGGTTTTATGCAAGCCTTTAGGTATGTTTACACCCGGATGCCTTGTTAGATATAAAAAAATGCCATGGCGTGAAGCCATGGCATGTTGAGTGGCGAACAGAGGGACGAACAGAGGGAATGTTCAGGCGCGTTTGGCAGGCGCGCCGTTGGCGACGTAGTAGTCCACACTCGACCGGGGCAGCGGCTCATTACCCTTGATGCGGTCGGCGATCTTTTCCGCCAGCATGATGGTGGGGGCATTAAGGTTGCCGGTAGGAATCACCGGGAAGAGCGAGGCGTCGACCACGCGCAGACCTTCAATACCATGCACGCGCCCCTGGCCGTCGGTGACCGCCATCTCGCCTTCGCCCATTCGGCAACTGCCGCAGGGGTGATAGGCGGTTTCGGCATGCTCTTTGACGAAGGCGTCGAGTTCGGCGTCGGACTGCACGTCCGGTCCCGGCGCTATTTCACGACCGCGGTACTTCTCAAAGGCTGGCTGGGCGATGATATCGCGAGTCAGGCGGATCGCATCACGGAACTCTTGCCAGTCTTTCTCTTTGGCCATGTAGTTAAACAGGATGCTGGGCGCCGCGTGTGGATCTTTTGACGTCAGGCGGATACGACCGCGACTTTCAGAGCGCATTGAGCCGACGTGGGCCTGGAAACCGTGGGCCTGCACCGCGCTCTTGCCGTTGTAGCTGATGGCGATGGGAAGGAAGTGGTACTGAAGATTTGGCCACTCCTCTTCATCCCGGCTGCGGATAAAGCCACAGGATTCAAACTGATTGCTGGCGCCAACGCCGGTGCCATTGAACAGCCATTCGGCACCGATCTTGGGCTGGTTGTACCACTTCAAGGCCGGGTAGAGCGAGATGGGCTCTTTACACTCGTACTGAATGTACATTTCCAGGTGATCCTGGAGATTCTCACCCACGCCAGGCAGGGCGTGAACCGTCTCGATATTCAGTTCGTTCAGCAGTTCCGGGTCGCCGATACCCGAGCGCTGAAGAATTTGTGGAGAGGCAATAGCGCCACCGCATAGCAGTACTTCGCGGCGTACATAGGCCTGGTGTTTTTCGCCTTTCTGCTCATAGCGAACACCCACCGCACGCTTGCCTTCAAACGCGATCACATCGGTAATGGCATGGGTTTCGATGGTCAGGTTGTGGCGTTTCTTCGCGGTGTCCAGGTAGCCTCGGGCAGTGGATGCGCGGCGGCCTTTGGGCGTTACAAAACGGTCCATGGGCCCGAAGCCTTCCTGCTGGTAGCCGTTGACGTCTTCTGTTTCCGGGTAGCCAGCCTGTTTGCCGGCTTCAATAAAGGTGCGGTAAAGCGGGTTGTTATCCGCTTTGGGCGTGGTCACGCTGACCGGGCCTTCGCCGCCGTGATAGCTGTTGGCGCCAATGTCGCGGGTTTCGCACTTTTTAAAGTAGGGCAGGCAGCTCAAGTAGTCCCAATTTTCGAGACCAGGCTGCTTGGCCCAGTTATCGTAATCAAGTGCATTGCCGCGGATATAGCACATGCCATTAATCAGCGAGGAGCCGCCCAGGCCTTTGCCACGGCCACACTCCATGCGGCGGCCATCCATATACGGTTCGGGGTCGGTTTCGAATGCCCAGTTGTAGCGCTTACCCTGTAACGGGAAGGCGAGGGCGGCAGGCATTTGAGTGCGGAAATCGAAGCGGTAGTCCGGCCCACCCGCTTCTAGCAGCAGTACGCTGACGTTACTGTCTTCGGTGAGGCGAGTCGCGAGCACATTGCCCGCCGAGCCTGCGCCGATAATGATGTAATCAAATTCGCGTGGTTGAGACATTGTATTTTACCGAGGATGGAATTGAGGCGGGGCATTCGGGCGGTAGCTTTCCGCGAGGGCGCTGTAGGCGCTACTTTTCCCATCTGACCGCCATGGATGGCGGGAATGCCGAAACTGAAGGGATCAAGTTTCGGCCCTGGGAAAAGACCCTCGCTGCAAGCTACCCCCAGAGCCCTTGACGAGTGAGCAGGTGTCATCGAAAAAGTTAAAACACTGACTCAAACGGCCCCATCTCGATTTGAACTGATTTGGTCTGGGTATAGTGGTTTAGCGTCTCGATACCGTTCTCACGACCAATGCCTGACTCTTTATAGCCGCCTACCGGCATCTCGGAAGGTGACTCACCCCAGGTATTGATCCAGCAGATACCGGCTTCCAACTGATGAATGACGCGGTGGGCGCGATTCAGGCTCTCGCTGAAGACACCTGCGGCTAGGCCATAGTGGGTGTCGTTGGCGCGGCGGATGACTTCGTCTTCGTCATCAAAGGCGAGTACTGACATCACCGGGCCGAAGATCTCTTCGCGCACAATGCGCATTTCGTCGGTGCAGTCGGTGAAGATCGTCGGTGCAGCCCAGGCGCCATCGGCAAAGCTGCCAGTGTTCCAATCGTCGCCGCCTACGAGCAGGCGAGCGCCTTGCTCCTTGCCCAGAGCAATGTACGAAAGTACTTTCTCCTGGTGCTCAAAGCTAACCAGCGGGCCAAAGTTGACGCTCGGGTCCATCGGGTCGCCAGCTTTAATGCGCTTGACGCGCTCCACCAGCTTAGCTTCAAAGGCGTCTTTTACGCTGCGCTCAACAAAGACCCGCGTGCCGTTGGTGCAAATTTGGCCGCTGGAATAGAAGTTGGCCATCATGGCGGCGTCTGCAGCGCGGTCAAGGTCGGCGTCCGCGAAGACCAGCAGCGGCGATTTGCCACCTAGTTCCATGGTGACGTCTTTTAGCGTCGAGCTAGCGGCGGCGGCCATGACTTTCTTGCCGGTTCCCGCTTCGCCGGTGAACGATACCTTGGCGATTCCGGGGTGCTCAGTGAGCATGGCGCCTACGCGGCCATCGCCCTGTACCACGTTAAAGACACCGTTGGGCAGGCCAGCTTCGGTAAAGATTTCCGCCAGTTTCATCACGGTGAGTGGCGTGACTTCACTGGGCTTGAACACCACCGCGTTGCCTGCGGCCAGTGCCGGGGCGGCTTTCCAGCAGGCGATTTGAATGGGGTAGTTCCAGGCGCCAATCGCACCAATTACGCCGAGCGGCTCGCGGCGGGTATACACGAAAGAAGTGTCGCGTAGGGGAATCTGGCTGCCCTCAATGGCAGGCGCTAAGCCAGCGTAGTACTCCAGCGCATCTGCGCCGGTAACGATATCGACGCTAGCTGTTTCGCTGATCGGTTTACCGGTATTGCGGGTTTCCAGCTCGGCAAGCTCGTCATTGCGCTCTCTCAATAGCGCAACGGCGCGCAATAGGATGCGCGAGCGCTCCATGCCGGTCATTGCAGCCCATTCGCGCTGGCCCCGCTGAGCAGCTTCTACGGCCGTGTCGACATCCGCTTGGCTGGCTTGACCAATCGTGGCAAGCAGGCTGCCATCAAAAGGGTTGGTGACAGTGAAGGTGTCGCCTGATGTGGCGTCTACCTGGCGACCATCAATATAGAGTGGCTGTACGTTTTGAGCGGCCATGTCGGTCTCCATGAATAAGAAAATTAACGGTAAATGTTGGATGCTTTCGTAGTGCATCCATGATGAGCAAAAAGCTGGTCGAGATAGGTGTGCGCAAGGTGGCGGGCTTCTGCCGCGTCAAGACCTTCAGGCGTCAGGGCGCCACGCAGCCATAGGCCATCAATCATGGCCGCCAATCCGCGGGCCGCGTTACGGGCCTCGGCGTGGGGCATGACGCGTTTAAACTGGTGACATAAATTGCTGTAAAGGCGGCGGTCATTGACGTTCTGCAAACGCTGCAACATCGGTTTATGCATGCTGCTGGCCCAGAAAGCTAACCAGGTCTTGGCGGCAGGGCCGGTGACCTGAGTGCGGTCAAAGTTGCCTTCGATAATGGCGCCGATATACGCACGCGGGGAGTCATCTTCCAACGCATGGCGGCGCACTGCCACGGCCTTGGTAAGATCAGTCAGAATTTGCCGCATGGTGGCCTCAAGCAGCCCATCCTTACCGCCAAAATAGTGACTGATAATACCCGCTGAAACCCCCGCATGGCGTGCAATACGCATGACGGTGGCTTCTGCCAGACCGACTTCATCAATGGCTGCCATGGTCGCGTTGATCAACTGCTGGCGGCGTATCGGTTCCATTCCCACCTTTGGCACAGCGTTCTCCTAATTCGTTGAATGCCTAACTTGAGTAGATGCTTGAAACCCAGGCGCAGGCATGATTACCTAACCATGATGGCATTTTTTTATTGAACGTTCAATCAATAAAAAGACGCCGACATTTACACTGGATGCGACCACTGCCACCACTGAGTGTTCGCAGCAGACGTTTAAGGGGAACCACAATCATGAGCAGAACTTCTTCACGCTACGCAGGTGCTTTATTGCTGGCAGCAGGCCTACCGGCGGTGGCTTACGCCGACGAGTGCAGCAGCGTACGCTTTGCAGAAGTGGGCTGGACGGACATCACCGCGACGACGGCGCTAGCCAGTGAAGTACTTGAAGGGCTTGGTTACGAGCCAAGCGTGGATACGGTTTCCGTGCCGATCGCCTACGCAGGCATGCGCAACAATGATTTTGATGTCTTTCTGGGTAATTGGATGCCCTCAATGGCTTCCATCAGCGACCCCTATATCGAGCGTGGAGAGGTTGAGCGCCTGGTGGCTAACCTGGAAGGGGCGAAGTACACCCTCGCAGTGCCACAGTATGTTTACGATGCTGGCGTGACATCGGTTAACGATTTAGCGGAGCATGCCGACCAGTTTGATCGCAGCTTGCACGGCATTGAGGCGGGTAACGATGGCAACGAGATGATCGAGCAGATGATCGATGATGACGCTTATGGCCTTGGTAATTGGCAGGTAATCGATTCCAGCGAAGCGGGAATGCTGGCTGAGCTAAGTGCCCGAGTACCCAACGAGCAGTGGATGGTGTTTTTAGGCTGGGAGCCGCACCCCATGAACTCCAACTTCGAGATGGCCTACCTTTCTGATGCCGATGACTATTTTGGCCCAGATTTAGGCGGCGCGACGGTGCACACCAATACCCGTGCGGGCTTTGTGGAGGAGTGCCCAAATGTGGGAACGCTATTGCGCAACATGACATTTACCCTGGAAATGGAAAACCAACTAATGAGCGCGATCATGGATGATGGCGAAGACCCCCGTGATGCCGCGCGTGATTACTTGAAGGCCAATGATGGCGTGCTTGACGAGTGGTTAGACGGCGTGACCACTCGCAACGGCGAGCCTGGTGCTGAAGCCGTGCGTACTGCTATTCAATAAGTCAATTTCGATACGCTTTGTTAACTAGCAGGGCAAGCCGGAATCCGGCTTGCCTTTCATCGTTAAGATAGGCATAATCTGCACCCGTTGATGAGGAAAGGCTACGTAGCTCAGCTGGTTAGAGCACATCACTCATAATGATGGGGTCCCCTGTTCAAATCAGGGCGTAGCCACCACATCAGCATTAGCACACTTACTTAACAACCGAGTGTGCCGTTATGGTGGCCCCTTAGGTCCTCCCGCAACGCTAAACTGCGAACCCCGCCAGGCCCGGAAGGGAGCAACGGTAGTGGTGGCTGCGTGTGCCGGGATGTGGCTTTTGGGGTCGCCTCCATTTCTAGTCGTTCCCACCTAAACTTGGCATAATTCTCAACAATACTTGGCATAGGCTATTTCGTAGTATCATTACTCGAAAATGGTGACGCCATGTATTACCGCAAGCTTTGCCACTCCCGACTCAGAAACCTGTACAAATTCACTAGCGCTAAAAAATAGTGCGTGTTAACCGGTGAGTCTTCGCTGGAAGTCGATGCACGTTTTATTTTTAGTTTTCTGATGATGTCAGGACGGCGATACTCTGTAAAAAAGCAGAGCATTTGACCACCCCGGCCTCTGTTGAAATCATCAATTATCTCCATGGTCGCCTGTTCGCTGTTCATCCCAAAAAAGCAATGACCCAAGACTGGCTCCTTAAACGGTCGTTACTCTGCAGTAGAATCAAGGGATTGAGCCATATCGCATGAAAATGGTTTCTTCCTATCGACAACCGGATACGGGTTTGAAAGGCGGTATAACTAGTATGATGTGGTGAGGTTCTCCAAATGGCCTGGTGCGCG
>TARA_R110000824_G_scaffold93709_2_pt1 | contig 28860 bp, 37 predicted proteins | sample TARA_R110000824 | Tara Oceans TARA_R110000824 (sample SAMEA4397747) | marine metagenome | biome: Polar Biome; feature: [MES] marine water layer (ENVO:01000295) within the mesopelagic zone...; material: water (ENVO:00002006), including particulate matter (ENVO:01000060) such as......
GTTGTCCATCAGATCTCTCCCCCGTAGCCCATGTCGGCGTCGTTGCGCTCGATCCACAGCATCGCCTCGCGGCGCGTGGTGTGCAGCTCGAACATCACGGTCTCGATCAGGTCTTCCATGTCCAGGCTCGTCTGGTCGCTGCAGGTGTCACGTTCGTTCATTGTATCTCTCCAGATTGTAGTTGGGTTAAATTGCGTCGAAGCCGTCGAGGGTGCCGCCGGAGAACATGGCGAAAAAGTTGCCGTGCTCTTTGGTGAGGCGGTCCACCAGCTCGTCGCGCCACTTGTCGGCGCGGAACGATCCGATCTCGTCGCCGTCCAGCGTCGTGACGTAGACGCTCTCGGCGGTTCCGCCTGTGGATGGGTCTGCGAGATATGTGGTCATCGTGTCTCTCCTCGTCTGCTCTAGTACCCTACATAGTACCCTATGATCAGGGACGCAAGACCCCTTTTGCTTTTTTCTTCTCGGCCTTCTCCAGGATCTTCGGGAGATACTGCACGACGAGCAGGTTGATCGTCTCGCTCTTGCTCTGGCCGGTCATCGCCTTGAGCTTCGCCAGCTCGGCGTCGGTCTCGGGTGGCAGGTAGATCTTCACTTGCTTCGTTAGGTTCGTGGCCATGTCGGCCTCCTGTGCTGGTGTGGGTGTCTGGTACTGACATAAAGGTACTAGCACCATCTTGCAACCCCCGCCCGCGCAGCCTATAGTACCAACATGAGAGAACAGCCCGTAGAGAAACACCTGGCCGACGTCGTCAAGGCGCGGGGCGGTCGGTGCATCAAGCTAAACCCGCAGGGCCTCGTCGGCATCCCCGACCGGCTGTGCATTATGCCGGGCGGGCGGTCGGTGTTCGTCGAGGTCAAGCGCCCCAAGGGCGGCGTCACCTCGCCGATGCAGCATCGGTGGCACACCTGGCTCGCGGGGCACGGCCACGAGGTCGTGTCCCTAAAAAACAAAGGAGAGATAGATGAATACTTTGCGTAGCCGGGGAGACCTGCGCCCCGCGCAGCTCGCCCTGATCGACGAGATCAAGTCCTTCCCCAGCGGCATCGCCGTCCTGGGTATGGGCGGCGGGAAGACTGCCGCGTACATGACCGCCCTGCGGGACATGATCGCGGACGGCCTCGTCGAGGTCGGCATCATGCTGGCCCCGGCGCGCGTCGTGGACAACGTCTGGCCCAAGGAGCCCGCCAAGTGGTCGCACCTGCAAGGCATGCGGGTCGTCGCCGTCACCGGCACGCCCGCCCGGCGCGCGGGGCTGATGATGTCGGACGCGGACATGTTCGTCGTCAGCATCGACAACGTGAAGTGGCTCGTCGATTACCTGGTGGCCAACAAGTGGCACCTATCCCGGATCGCCCTGGGCATCGACGAGATGAGCAAGTTCAAGTCGCCGACGTCCAAGCGGGGGCGCGAGCTGATGAAGATCTCGCACAAGTTCAACGGCGTCTGGGGGCTGACGGGGACGCCCCGCCCCAACGGCGTGGAGGATCTCTTCCTGCCGATCAAAATTGTGGGCGGGAAGATGGCGTGGGGCGTGTCCTCGTTCACGGACTGGCGCAAGCAGAACTTCTTCCCGCTCGACTTCCAGGGGTACAAGTGGCAGGCCCACGCCTTCTGCGTGCCGCGCCTGGAGCGCATCGCCCAGGAGTGGATGGTCTACGGGCCGGTGGACGACCTGGTCAAGCCCCGCCTCAACACGGGGGCCGACTTCGTGCGGTACGTTGACCTGACGGACGAGCAGGTCGCGCACACGTCCGACCTCGTCGCGCAGATGATGACGACCGTCGGGCGGGGGCGGGCGGAGCAGATTATCGAGGCGATGTCGCAGGGTGCCGTCTCCGGCAAGCTGGCGCAGATCGTCCAGGGCTTCGCCTACGGCGAGGGCGGGGAGGCCATCCCCCTGCGCGGCAACCCCAAGCTGGACGCGCTGAAGGAGATCGACGAGGAGCTCGGCGGCGACACCGCCATCATCACCTACGGCTTCCGCGCCGAGATCCCGCAACTGCGGGAGGCCCTCAAGCACCGGCGCGTCGGCCTCCTGGGCGGGGGCGTGGGGACATCCGAAGCTAATGCGACCATTGACGCGTGGAACGCCGGCGAGATAGACAGGCTCTTGCTGCACCCCGCATCGGCGGGCCACGGCGTCGAGCTCCAGTTCGGGGGCCACCACATGATCCACTACCACCCGACGTGGTCCAGCGAGCTGTACGACCAGGTCGTCAAGCGGATGGACCGACCCGGCCAGACGCGCGAGATGTACAACTGGTGGATCTCGGCGCGCTCCAGCATCGACGACCTCAAGTTCGCGAGGGTCGAAGAGAAGATGCAGAGCGAGGAGGCCTTCCGGCAGATACTTCGGAGGATGGGAATGGCGACCGGGGAGCTCTAGAGAAGGGGGAGAGGCCCTCGCGATTTAACGCAACTCACCCGGTCAAGTCCTCGAATAACACGACCACAAACCTAGAACAAGCGGAGAAAACGAATGACACTGCAGACCCAAAAAACCGAAGCCGACAAGACACGCCACGCAATGCTCGACCTGGGGTGGGATGTCCGCCCCTCGGTCGGCAAGCAGATCTTCCTGCCCAAGTGGAACAACCTCGGCACCGTCACGCACGACATGATCGACGCCTGGACGATGCTGCAATTCGACCCGATACGCGGCGAGCAGATGCCGGCCGTCTCCACGGGCATCCGCCTGGGGGCGGGCATGATCGCCCTGGACGCCGACGTCCCCGACGACGAGACGTCCGACGCGATCTACGCCATGATCGCGGGCGTCCTGGGCGACGCGCGCACCGACGCCGCGCCGATCCGCGACAGCGGCGGCGCTAAGTTTATGATGCTCCTGCGGTGCGACCCCGACGAGATCGAGGCGAAAGTCCTGATCTCGCCGGACTTCGTCGACGAGGAGGGCGGCAAGAACCAGTTCGAGATCTACACCGGCGCGCACGGCGGCAAGTTCTTCGGCCTCTTCGGGCCGCACAGCTACACGCCCGACGGGCGGGTGGCCAAGTCGTACAAGTGGCACGAGCGCGTGACGCCCGCGACCGTCTCGCCCGGCGACCTGCCCCTCGTCACCTGGCGGGAGGTCATGCAGATCCAGATGCGGGCGACCGACATCCTGGGCGAGCGCCTCCGCCGCGTCGAGACCTCGGAGAGTGTCAAGATCGGGCGGGGCGCGCCCGACCGCCTCTTCGATCTGAGCCGGGACGCCATCTTCCACACCGCCAAGCACGGCGACCTGACGTACGAGGACGCCCTGGACGCCGTGGCGGACGGGGAGGCCGTGTCCTGCAGCGGCGGGTGCCTGGACGGCGCGCGCCACGCCAACCGCACGCGCTGCACCCTCTCCGAGATCAACGGCGCGCTGGCCGTCTTCGACTTCCAGTCCGGCCAGCTCCACCTGCCGGAAGACGTCGAGGCCGAGTACGACGGCACGGCGCGCGCCGCGCGGACGCGGGATCTGGGGGCGGCGCTGAAGCGCATCAAGCCCGCCCTGGTGGACGCCACCCTCGCCGAGGCTGCGGAGGCCGGAGCAGACACGGACGCCTTCGAGGAGGTCGTCGGGGGTCTGATGGAGAGCCTGGCGTATAACCGGCGGGACGGGACGGTCACGCGCCTGGACGACCGCAGCGGGATCTGGTCGGGCGTCGCCGTGGCCACGATCAAGACCGAGCTGCTGGCGGACAACCTGCGGTACACCGGCCCCAACGGCGGCCCGAAGTCATACTCCCCCGTCTCGGCGTGGGCCGCGCAGCCCGACCGCATCACGATCTCCGGCACGCGCTTCGACCCGACGCGGGGCCGGATCTTCACGGACGACTTCGGGGCGACGTACGCGAACGCCTTCTTCGGCCTGCCGGATCTGGGGGCGGGGTCCGACCGCGAGGCGGACGGCGTCCTGGACGACTTCATGCGGCACCTCGTCCCCGACGACGTCGAGCGCGACTGGCTGTACCAGTGGATCGCCGACAAGTACCACAACCCACAGAACCGCAACTGCGCCGTGATCTTCGTGGCGGCCAACGTCCAGGGGACGGGGCGGGGCACCTTCTTCGGCATCATGCGCAAGCTGCTGGACGGGTACACGCAGATCGTCTCCGAGACGAACATCCTCTCCGGTCGGTTCAACCAGCACCTGGAGGGCAACCTGATGACGTTCACCAACGAGATGGGGGGCCTCGACTACCGGACGCGCAAGTCCGGGTACGAGACGCTCAAGGACCGGGTAGATCCGACGCACAGCGAGGTCAGCATCGAGCGCAAGGGCAAGGAGGTCTACACCACGACGACGTACGTCTCGACGATCCTCGCGACCAACGGCCCGGACGCCCTCGTCCTGGACCCCGCCGACCGCCGCTTCGCGGTGATCACCAACGGCCGCAAGCTGCACGACAACCAGCCCCTGCTCGCGCGCATCAAGGCCGTGTGCACCGACAAGGACTACACGCGCCTCGGGGCGGCGCTCGCGCGGCGCGCGGATCGCACGGCCGTCACGGCCGAGCTGACGGACGCCCCCCTCTTCGACGGCCGCGACCTGATGCTCGAGGCCAACGAGACGGACCTGGACGCCGCAATCGCGAAGGTCATCGACGAGGCCGCGCCCTGGCGGAGCTGGAGCCGGTCGGACTTCGAGAAGGCCGTCAAGCTGGAGATGACGGGCAGCGACAAGTCCAAGGTCGGGGGCCTGCGCAGCGTCGTCTCCGGCCTCGTCGGCGACAACGGCCGGCGGGCGGGGGCGTACCTGCACAGCAAGAAGATCGCGGTCGCGTCCCACGAGGCTCCGGGGGGCCGGAGTGTAGTTTCGGTTGTATCCAAAAACGTCGAATACCTCCTGTCTTGCACCGAGGAGGGGAGACGCAAAATCCTGCACGGCCTCAAGCCGGACGATGATGACACCAATATCGTGCCGATAAAAGGAAACTGAAAATAAAGAGATGCGGGCGGGCGGCCCTTATTTATATGGGCCGCCCTATCCTTTGGTTTCTGTTTCTCTTTTATATATATCTATAAGAATATATATATAGAAAGAAGGGGTAGGAGGCATAAGTGGCGGGGCGCATTTATATCTATGGATAGGAAACCAAAGTGATACCGATACAAACCCCCTTGACGCCCCATCCTAATGGTACTATCTTGGATGTAGGAAAAGGAGAGACACAATGACATATTCCGAAGCACTGGCCCTGGTTGCCCCCTTCATCACCGCAGAGAACGCCGCGACATACGCCCAGGAGACTGACAAGATGCTCTGGGTCGAGGACAACATCATGTCCTCCGCCGGCGTCCACGCCAGCATCTGCTCCGCCTTCGGCGAGGCGGTCTGCGAGTGGATCGAGGTCGCCCTGGACCTCAAGGCCGACGCGGGGGTGGCGCAGTAACCCGGCGAAATAATCCTGGCGGGGGCTTGACGCCCCCACCAAAGGGTACTATCTTAAATATAGAAACAGGAGAGACACAATGTCCATCAAGATAGGCGACACCATCAACTACACCAGCGCCGGCGGATGCGTCGTGACCTATGTGGTCACCCGCGTCAACACCAAGTCCGTCTGGCACAACTGGATCTTGGACGGCAAGCTGATCAGCGAAGACTTCCGCGTCAGCCGCACCACCTGGGGCAAGAAGCAGAACCGGGTAGAGGTGGCCGCCCGCGCAGCCCTGGAGGCGGCGCAGTGAGCGCCGCCCAGGGCCTGCGGGAGATCGACATGAAGCACGCAAAGCGTCTCGCCTTCAGTGACACGTTTGTCGGGATGCAGTTCTTGTACGCAAGCTGGACGCTGGCGGATGGATCTTGCGACGCCGTCGGCACGGTCACGGAGCGGAGGCTCACCAAGTCGGGCCGCGTCGCCCTGACCGTGGACGGCAAGAAGTGGACGAACGCGCCGCACAGCCCGGCGAGCCCGCTGCAAGAGTAAACCACCAACCCCAAGGAGACCGACATGAAGACTTCACTCATCCTCGCGGCCGGCGGCATCGGCTACTTCAGCTCGATCCTGGCGGAGTTCCTGACGGCGGGGACCGACACGCCGACGGGCCTGGTGGTCTTCCTGCTGATCGTCGCCGGCATGTCCGTGGCCACCGTTATCCTGCGAGACTAGACAACACGGCCCCAAACGCTATATGATGCGCCAAAGCGCGTCACCAAGCGGAGGGCAGTGAAGCCGATGACGAAGACCCCCAGATTGAAGAAAGACGGCACGCCATACGCGGCGCGCAAGGCGTCCGCCAAGAAGTCCGGCCCCAAGGGCGTGACTAAAGATCCCCTCGCCGACGCGACGTACAAAAACCTGATCGGCATGATCAAGATCCTCTGCACGAAGGAGGAGATCTGCGGCATCCTGGAGATGTCGGGCGACACGCTAGACCGCCGGCTCAAGGAGCGCGGCGCACAGAATTTTGCGGACCTCTATGCGAAGTACGGCGGCCAGGGCAAGCAGTCGCTGCGCCGGCTGCAGTTCCAGCAGGCCGAGACGAGCGTCGCGATGAGCATGCACCTCGGCAAGCACCACCTCGGCCAGACCGAGAAGCAGGCACCCCAGCAGACCACGATCATCCTCAACGGCTCCGCCGATGATCTTTAATCCCGGACAGCGCCGCGCCATGAAGGAGCTGCTGACCACGGTCAGTCGCTTCTGTCTGCTCTACGGCGGCTCGAGATCCGGCAAGACGTTCCTGTTCGTGTCCGCCATCATCGACCGCGCGCTGATCGCGCCGGGGTCGCGGCACCTGATCATCCGCAAGACGGCCGGCTCGGCTGTCCGCGCCATCGTCCAGGACACCTTCCCGAAGTGCTGGGCGTCCAAGTACCCCGACGTGCCGCGCCCCGAGTACAACGCCCAGCTCGGGCGCTACATCTTCGACAACGGCAGCGAAGTCTGGATCGGCGGCGTGAACACCGAGGACGCCGTCGAGCGCCTCCTCGGCAGCGAGTACAGCACTATCTACGTCAACGAGGCCAGCGAGGTGCCATACGGCCCCATCACGCTGCTGCGCTCGCGCCTGGCGCAGGTGGTGACCAAGATCAACGGCAAGACGCTGCAGCAGCGGTTCTACGCGGACCTCAACCCCACGACGACGCGCCACTGGACCTACCAGCTCTTCGTCGATCACAAAGACCCGGAGACCAGCCAGCCCCTTGCCAAGCCCGATCAGTACAAGTTCGTGCAGATCAACCCCGGCGAGAACGCGGACAACCTGTCCCAGGAATACCTCGACGACCTCGACACATTGAGCAGCCGCGCGCGCACGCGCTTCCTGCTGGGCAACTACGGCGCAGACGCCGAGGGCGCGCTGTGGAAGCGGGACGACATCCGCGTCGTGCATCTCAAGGCGGGCGGCAAGTACCCCGTCGAGATGATCCGCATCATCGTCGCCGTTGACCCCGCCGCCTCCAACAACCCCGGCTCGGACAGCACTGGCATCGTCGCCGTCGCCCTCGGATCTGACGGCCGTGGCTACGTCCTCGACGACGTCAGCGGCAAGTTCACGCCCGAGGAGTGGAGCGCGGCGGCCGTCGCCCTGTACCGCGCCCTGGACGCGGACCTGATCGTCGCCGAGCGGAACCAGGGCGGGCAGATGGTCGAGAGCATGATCAAGGCGCGCGACCGCACCGTCCGGTACAAAAGCGTGTGGGCCAGCGACGGCAAGATCACGCGCGCCGCGCCCATCGCCGCCCTGTACGACCTGGGCAAGGTCACGCACCTCGGAGACTTCCCGCTGCTCGTGGACGAGATGGCGGCGACGACCATCGACTTCGACCGCAACAAGCAGGGGTGGTCGCCCGACCGCGTGGACGCATTGGTGTGGGGCTTCACGGAGCTCTTCCCCAGGCTGACAAACAAACGAAACCGTGGTAGTGAAGCTCTAGACGCCCCCACATTTAGCATGGTGTAGCAGAATGAAGATGACCGAAGACCAACTCGACAAGGCTCTTGACCTGCTCGCGCCGGCGCTCGAGACCACCGCCAACCTGGTGCGCGAGGAGCTGTTCGACCGATACATGGGCGAGCCCTACGGGGACGAGACCTCGGGCCGCAGCGCGTACATGTCCACGGATGTCAGCGACACGGTCGAGGCCGTCTTCGCCGAGGCGATGGAGATCTTCACCTCCGACGACTACCTGATCGACTTCTCCCCCGTCGGCCCCGACGACGAGGCCAAGGCGCGCGAAGAGACGGCCGTCGTCCACCACATCTTCCGGGAGCAGCACAACAGCTTCGTGACCCTGGCGACCTGGTTCAAGGCCGGCCTGATCGAGCAGAACGCGTACGTCCGCGCCGGCTGGGTCAGCAAGGAGCGCGTCACCATCGAAGAGTACGAGGATCTGACGCTCCAGGAGCTGATGACCGTCTACCAGCAGGTCGCCGGCAACGGCGCGGACTACGAGGTCGAGCTGCTGACCGGCATCGAGAACGCCGAGGCGCTGATCGCCGGCGCGTACGAGGAGCCGATCCAGATCATCAACCAGGAGACCGGCGAGCCCGAGCCCATCGACGTGCGCGTCCGCTGCACGAAGACGGCCAAGGAATACGAGATCACCGCGATCCCGCAGAACGAGTTCTTCATCTCCGACCGCTGGAACAGCATCTCCCTGGAGGGGTGCCCCGTCTGCGGTCACCGCGGACGCAAGTCGCGCGGCGAGCTCGTGGCGATGGGCTTCCACATGGACAGCATCGACAAGCTATCGCAGGCCGTCGAGGATCAGGAGGAGGCGTCGCGCCACTTCACCGTGGACAACGGCGACTTCGGCGATGACGACGACGACGAGGATCTCGAGCTGTGCGAGGCGTACGTCCGCCTGCAGCTCAAGGACGACGAGCCCGACCGCCTCATCAAGCTGTGGACCACGTCCGACGGCAAGGAGGTGCTGCGCTGGCGCAATGGCAAGGAGGCCATCGAAGAGGTCGAGCGCGTGCCGTTCGCGCCCTGGACCCCGTACATCGTGCCGCACCGCCACGTCGGCCGGTCGGTCGCGGAGCTGGCCAAGTCCGGCATGCAGCTCAAGACCGTGCTCTGGCGTCAGACGCTCGACAACGCATACAAGAACAACAACCCCCGCCCCGTCATCAACGAAGACCTGGCGAGCGAGAACACGTACAAAGACCTGGGCAACCCCGAGCCCGGCGCACCCATCCGCGCGCTGGACGCGGCCAACGCCATCGTCTGGCAGAAGTCCCCGAGCATCCTGGGCGAGACCCTGCCCCTGATGGACCGCGCAGACAGCGACCTCGAGAAGCGCGCCGGCGTGACACGCTACGCGCAGGGCCTGGGCGCGGACACACTGAGCAAGACGCAGATCGGGTCCGAGGGCGTCGGCCGCATCATGGACGCCGGCATGTCCCGCATGCGGATGATCATCCGCACCTTCGCCGAGACGGGGCTGCGCGAGCTGTTCCTGCTGATGCACGCCGACATGCGGCGCGGGCCGTCCCGCGAGCTCGCCTTCAAGATCCAGGGCGAGTGGATCGAGAGCAACCCCCTCGAGTGGCGGCAGCGCACCGACATGACCGTCCGCATCGGCACGGGCAAGGACGACAAAGAGCTGCGCGTCCAGGCGCTGCAGTGGCTGTACGCCGAGCAGAAAGAGATGCGGGCAATGGGCGATCCGTCCGTGACACCGCAGCACGTTTACGAGACGCTCAAGCGCCTGGTTCGGTCGATGGGCCTGCAGTCTATCGAGCCGTTCGTGCAAGATCCGGCCACGATCCCGCCGCCCGATCCCAACGCCGTGCCGCCCGTCGATCCGATGGTCGAGGCGCAGATGGCGATGGCGCAGGCCGAGCAGAGCAAAGCCGAGGCGGCCATGTTCAAGGCGCAGACGGACCAGGGCAAAGCCCAGGCCGAGATGCGGCTGCGCGAGATGCAGCTCCAGTTCGACGCGCAAACCGAGCAGGCGAATAGCCAGGAGCGGCAGCACAAGATGCAGATGGACATGCAGTTCAAGGCGGAGGAGATGCGCCTGGACCGCGACATCGCAGAGTTCAAGGCGCAAGAGGCGTCCGTCATGCTGCAGATCAAGCGCACGGAGCTCGAGCTCAAGCAGATGGACATGGAGCTCAAGACCGCCAAGACCGGCCACGACATGGCGACGGACAGCGACAAGATCGAGGCTGACCTAGTCAAGGGCATGATCAAGTGACCATGACCAGCCTCACCAAGCGCAAGCTCTTCCTCCTCTTCTCGACCGAAGAGGCGGGGGAGGCCGTCGATGAGCTGCGCGCCACCCTGGTGCGCAAGGCGACGGCCCTGAGTTCGACCGACGACAAACGCCAAGACGCCCTGCGCCAGGCGTGGGCATTGGACAACCTGGTCCGGGATATTCGGACCTTCAACGAAGAGAAAGAAGGATCAAGCTGATGAGCAATCCATTCACGAACCGCTTCACCCGCAACCGCTGGGCACTCGCCCCGGCCGCCGAAGCCGGCGCGGGCAGCATTGACGTAGACGACGGCGACACGCTCGCCGGGCTGATGTTCTCCGACATGGAGCCGGAGGCCGCACCCGAGCCCGAGGTCGAGGAGGCGGAGATCGTCCCGGACGAAGTCGAAGCCGAAGTCGAGGACGACGCCGAAGTCGAGGACGACGCCGAAGAGGGCGACGAAGACGAGGAGGCCGTCGAGCTGAAAGGCCAGAAGGCAGACCCCGAGAACATGTGGACCGTCAAGGTGGACGGCACGGAGTTCGACGTCTCGGAGACCGAGCTCGTCGCCGGGTATCAGCGCCAGAAGGACTACACCCAGAAGACGCAGGCCCTCTCCAACCAGATGCAAGAGTTCAACCAGGGCAAGGAGGCGCAGCTCACGCAGCTACGCGACGCCCTGGCCTACTACGCCCTCCCGACAACCGTCGAGCCGAAGCCCGAGCAGTACGCCGGCCGGCCGGACGCGTTCATGCAGGCCTACGGCCGGTGGCAGAAGGAGAGCACGCGCCAGTCAGAGGCCACCAACCTCCTGGAGCAGATCACAACGGGCCAGCAGCAAGAGACTTTGCAACGCGAGCTCGTTATGCTAAACGAGAAACTACCGGAATGGAGCGACCCCGCCGCCAAGGAAGCCGACATCTCAGCGATGAGCAAAGTCGGTCTTGAGCGTTACGGGTTTACCCAGGATGAGATCGACCAAGTCGCCGACCACCGACTTCTGCTCTTGTTGCGTGATGCGTCGCGGGTAGCCCAATACGAGGCCAAACCCGTGGTAATGAAACGCAAGACCGAGATTAAGCCGAAATTGAGTGCTGGCACACAAGTGAAGTCAGACCCCAAGGCCGAGGCAAACGCCAAAGCTTTGAAAAAACTCAACACGCGTGGGAAGGCTGACCCAGATGACCTGGCCAGCTTGTTCTACACGTCTTAATCCGAAGGATCTATTCAAATGGCTGTACCTACCGGCACCCAGACCGCAATCTCCATCACCACCAACCTGCGTGAGGATCTGTCCAAGATCGTCTACGCGTTGGAGCCTGATGAAACCCCGATCTTCTCCAAGTCCAAGAAGATCACGGCGACGAAGCACCAGACCGACTGGCTGACCGACGGCCTGCGCGCCGCCAAGGCCAACGCACAGGTCGAGGGCGACGACATCACCGCCGCCGCACGCACGCCGCGCCCCCGCCTCAACAACATGGTCCAGATCTTCGCTGACGTCGTCCGCCTGTCGGACACCGCAGAGAAGGGCGCGACCGCAGAGGGCAAGAAGCAGTTCGCCATCGAGATGGCCAAAGAGCTGAAGGCCCACAAGCTGGACATCGAGCTGGCGTTCTTCGCGAACAACGCCAAAGTGACCGGCGACGGCGCGACCGTCGCAAACGAGCTGGCCGGCTTGCCCGCTTGGATCGCGACGAACACTGTCGCGGGTGTCGGCGGTGTTGACCCCGCAGGCGACGGCTCTGACGCGCGCACCGACGGCACGCTGGCCTCCTTCGTCGAGGCTGACCTGAAGTCGGTCATGCAGGACATGTGGACCCAGGGCTCGATGGCCTCGACCGTCTACCTGCCCGCAGATCTGCAGACTGCCGCCTCCGCCTTCACCGGCAACGCACCGCGCCGCGAGATGAAAGACGCCGGCAAGGTGACCTCGTACATCGACGTCTACATCACGGACTTCTCGTCCAAGAATGGCGTCGAGTTCGTCCCCCACCGCCACATGCGGACACGCGACGTCATCCTGACCGATGACGAGACGATCCGCGTCGGCACGTACATCCCAACGAAGCAAGAGCCCCTCGGCAAGACGGGCCTCTCCAACGCTGTGATGATCTCCACGCAGTTGTCCTTGATCGTGGGCAACGAGAAGAAGCTGGGCGGCATCTTTGACCGCCAGCCGTAAGGCTAACTGACACCGGGGGCGGCCTGTAACGGGCCGCCCCTCCACACGTTATAGAGAGGCCCAGATCATGGTACGCAAGGCGAAGAAGACCACACCCCCAGCCGAAGTCGAAGAGACGCGCAGCGAGACGCTGAAGGCGGCCGAGGCCAAGCTGGACATCGACCAAGTGCGAGCCCAGATCCGGGAAGAAGAGGCGGACAAGTTCCGCGCCGAGAGCGCCGAGCGCGCGGCTCGGGAGAAGGAGCGCCAGGAGGCCCTGGACGCCAAGCGGGCGGACTATGTCCGCGTGACCTGCGTCGTGGACAAGTGCCACACGAGCGCCGGCCGCCTGCGCACGGGCCAGACCAAGAGCATCCACAAAGACGAGGCGGCCCTGCTCGAGAGCGCGGGCCTCGTTACCACCGAATAAGGAGCAAGGCATGATCAAGGGTTCATCGCAAGCGCGCAGCTTTATAAAGGCGACGCCGGACGGCGTCTTGATCAACCGCGTGCAGGACACGCAGCCGATCATCGAAGACGTGAAGGCGCGCCAGCTCGGCGGCCTCACCGGGTCGTCGGACATGCGGCACGTCTGCCGCGTCCCCGTCGTCATCCTGGAGGAGGCGTGCAAGGCCGCCGGCGTAGAGGCCAGCGACCGCGAGGCCGTCCGCGAGATCATCTTCAAGAAGGTCTCCTCCGGCGAGTGGTCTAAGTTCCAAGTGCACGCGGGAGGCTATTGATGGACTACGGCACGCTCAAGGAGCGCATCCAGCAGATGCTCGGCCGTCAGGCCCTCACGCTGGCCTATGACCTGGCGAGCTCGGATCTGAGCGACACGCTGCGCATCATCCCGATGGAGACGACCGTCACGCTCACCGTCACGGGCGGGGCGATCACGCCCCCGGCGGACTACATCGCCGTGCAGTCCATGACGAACACGGATGGCGGCACCTTCATCACCCCGATCCCGCCCGAGCGGTTCGCGGCCGTCGCCGGAACCGGCGCGCCCTCCGTGTACCTCGTCGGGTCGAGCGCGATCAGCCTCAAGCCCGCCCCCGCCGACGGCCACGAAGTGACGCTCGTCTACTACGCCCGCCTCGCGGAGCTGGTGGTCGACGCAGACACCAACGCCGCCCTGGATGGCGGCGCGCTGGACGCGTTCGTGTACTCAGTCCTGGCGCACCACGCCACGCTGATCCGCGACGAGGCCGGCGCATCCTTCTGGATCGCGAAGGCCGTGGCCAGCGTCAACAGCGCCAACCGCGCAGCCCTCCGGGGCCGGTACGACGGGGGCTTCATCGCGACGCAGCCAGCAGGCACCGTGGTATGAAGGCCGACGTAGACTTCGGCCAGTTCGTCCCGGACGAGCCGTCGTACAAAAACCCCAACCTGATCGAGTGCAACAACGTCCTCGCCGTCTCGCGCGGCTATAACCCCATCCCGAGCCTCTCATCCACGGGCATCGCCGTCACCGGCGAAGTGCGCGGCGTCCAGCGTTTTGACCTGTCGGACGGCACGCCGTTCCTGATCGTGGGGACGGACGAGGATCTGTTCACGATCAAGGACGGCACCGTCGCGGCCAGCGGCCTGGGCCTCGCCCTCCCCTTCGGCGACTTCTGGTACTTCGACCAGCTCGGCAAGAGCATCTACGCCGTCTGCGCGACGCACGGCCTGTACCGCCTGGCGGACATCCTCACGGACACCACCTTCGCCGTGAACCCCGGATCGCCGCCCCTGGCGCGCGCCCTGGACACGGTCGGCGAGTTCCTCTTCTTGGGCAACCTGACGGACATCGACGCGTCGGTGCAGCCGTACCGCGTGCGGTGGTCCAGCTACAACAACCCCACCGCCACCTGGGACACGGACAGCGGCCGGCAGTCCGGCTATGTGGACATGCAGGCCAAATTCGGCGAGGTGACGGCCATCGTCGGCGGCAACTTCGACCTGATCTTCCAACGCAACGGCGTGTCCCGGATCTGGTACACGGGCGGGCCGACGGTCTTCGCCAAGGAGGTCGTGGAGGACGAGCGCGGGTGTCCCGCGCCGCAGTCCATCGTGCGCGTCGGCAGCGCCGTGTACTTCCTGGCGCATGACGGCTTCTGCAAGACGGACGGCGCGGGCGTCGCCGTCATCTCGAGCGACCGCGTCTGGGATTGGTTCAAAGAGGAGCTGACATCCGGGGGCCTCACCTACGTGCAGGGGGCCGTGGACTGGGCCAACCGCTCCATCGTCTGGGCGTTCCCCTCCCAGGGCCGGCCGAGCCTGACGCGCCAGATCATCTACAACTGGGGCCTTGAGCGGTGGACGACCGCCTCGATCACCCTGGACTGGGTCGTGGAGAGCACGCTGATCCCCGCCAACATCGACCAGACGGACCCCGAGATCTTCGACGACGACAACCTCGACGCCGTCGGCCCGACCTTCGACGCGTCGTCGTCTCGGGGCCGCAGTCTGTCCGCCTTTGTCGGGCCGACGATGCACGAGTTCACCGGCCCCAACCTGGCGGCGTCCTTCGTTACGGGTGACTATCAGCCGACCGTGGGCTCGCGATCCTTCATCCGGTCGGTCTGGCCCATCGTCCGCCTGCCGGCTCGCACGGCGCGCGCATCCATCGGCGGGCGCGACACCGTCGGCGAAGACAAGATCTTCGGGCCGGTATCGGCCCAGGGGTCGCTGGGCTTCTGCCCCGTGATCTCCGACGCCTGGTATCACAGCGTCAAGATCGAGATCCCCGCCGGCGCGTTCTGGTCGCAGGCCTCCGGCTTTCAAATTGATTGGGACGGGAGCGGCTCCGCATGAGTGACCTAAATCTAAACCCCCTCGTTACCACCCGCGACGCGCGGGCGCGCGCCGGCGAGAGGCGCTACGCCTTCTCGTCGGTGGACGTGACCTCGACGACCGCCGGCGCGGCGCAGCTCGTCGTCACAAACGACGCCGCGTCCGCCACGGTCGTGGCTGGCCTCACCGTGGGCAACGACGTCGCCGGGGCGGCGGTCGAGAGCTTTTCGCTGTGCGTCGTGAACGAGGGCGACACGCCGAGCGCCGCGAACGCCGTTCTGACGGGCATCACCGTGCCCATCGGCGAGGTGCTGACGCTAAACGCCGCCCTGTTTTTGAACCCGTCGCAGTCGCTGTACGCGTACGCAAGCACGACCGGCAAGTTGAGGATCTCAGGATGGTTGACGTCTTATCTGTAAAGGCCATCCCGGCCGACATCTTCCCCGAATGGCAGGGCGTTCTCTCGTGGCACCTCGACAGCTTTGTCGAGCGATCCAGCGGCGCGAACACGTACGAGAGCATCGTCGAGAGCATCCTTGACCGCAGCACGCAGTGCTGGGTCGTCCTGGACCAGGACGAGAGGGTGCGCGCCTGCGCCATGTCATACCTCGCGGATGACGCCGGCAAGACCTGCATTATCCTCGCCTGCGCGGGCGAGGGCTTCCGCGATTGGTTCGAGATGCTTGCCAAAACGATCAATCTGTGGTCCAAAGAGGCAGGCTCAAACAAGTTCGAGATCCACGCCCGACCAGGGTGGGAGAGATTTCTGAAAGAACACTTGGGGATGAAAAAGACCCACGTCGTCATGGAGATGCCTAATGTCCAAAGCTAAACAGACCTCCGTCGTCAAAAAAGACCCTTGGGTGCCTTCGCAGAAGGAGTGGACGCAGCTCCAGGAGCGCGGCCAGGATCTGATGACGGCGCGTTACGAGCAGAGCCAGGACGCCGCCAACGCCACGATGGCCTCGGCCGACCGCTACAACACGCCAACCAGAGATTTTCAGAACGCGATGCAGGGCGCGGCGCGGCAGGGTAACGCCGCCGGCCCCCGCCAGGGCCTGATCGGGGCGGCTAACGCCGTCTCCAACGCCCGCGTCGATCCGACACTGACGCGCGCCGTCAACGCCGCCCAGGGGCCGCGTGCGGCCTCCGTAGACGCGGCCGTGGGCCGGACAATGGGCGCATCCGTGGACGGCGGCCTCACGCAGGCCACCGGGCGGGCGCTGAACGCGCAGACCAGCCAGGCGTTCAACAGCGGCATCGGCCGCGCCGCAAACGCGCAGACCAGCCAGGCGTTCAACGACGGCATCAGCCGCGCGCAGAACCAGGGCTTCGACAGCCAGTTCGACGCGGCAACCCAGGCCGCGCAGGGGCGCGAGTATGGTCAGGGCTTCCAGAACACCATTTACGAGATGACGGACCAGGATCGCCGGTCGGCGGCCTTCGGCCAGCTCAAGCAGAACGTCGCCAACGATGTCATGGCCGGCGTGAACGCCACCTTCGGCTCGTCGGGCATGTCCGGCTCGTCTCTCCACCAGAAGAACCTCGCCAAGGGCCTGACCGAGGGCATCGCCGGCGTAGAGAACCAGGCCTTCCAGCAGTCGCAGTCTAACGCACTGCAGGCGGCGCAGATGAGCCAGCAGGACCTCGGGCAGCAGCGGGCGCTGGGCCTGTCTGCGGCCGGATCACGCCAGGACGCGCAGATGGCCCAGGCGGGCCTCGCGCTGCAGGCGGGCGGCATGGACGAGCAGGCCCAGGCGGCCAACCGCGCGATGGCGCTGCAGGCCGGCGGCATGGACGAGCAGGCCCAGGCGGCCAACCGCGCGATGGCAATGCAGGCGGGCACGCTCCGCAACGACGCGAGCATGAGCCTGCGAGACCAGCAGATGCAGGCGGCGGGTCTCGACGCGACCACTCAAAACGCGCAGCGGTCCCTGGCCATGCAGGCCGGCGGGACGATGAACGACGCGCAGATGGCGCAGCGGATGCAGGGGCTGTCCGCGCAGGGCATGCTGCAGGGCGCGTACGACACCCAGTTCGCGCAGCAGCAGCAGATCCAAGCCCAGCGCATGCAGGCGGGCGGCATGCTGCAGAACCAGCAGCAGCAGCAGTACGCCAACCTGATGGGCAAGGCGGGCCAGCAGGCGGGCCTCGGCCAAAACTGGCAGAACACCTCCCAGGGCAACGTCATGGGCCTCATCGGCGCGGGCAACGCCGGCGCAGCATCGACGCAGACAGACACGCAGAAGCCCGGCTTCTGGGGCACGCTCGGCAACGTCGCGACGGTCGGCAGCATGTTCTCGGACGAGCGCCTCAAGAAGAACAAGAAGCAGGTGGGCGCGCTATTCGACGGCACCCCCGTCTACACGTACGAGTACCTGGACGGCGTGGTCCCCGCGATGGACGGCGTGACGCACATGGGCGTCATGGCGCAGGAAGTGGGCCACATCGAAGGGGCGCAACAGTTTGATCCGGCGGAAGGCTTTTACCGCGTCAACTACGGGAGCCTGTAAATGGTATTTTCGCTCAAGTCGCTTCTGCCCGACACGCCAGACCGCCAGGATCGGTGGGCGGCCATCGGGCAGATCATGGGCGCGCAGGATCGCGGGGAGGTGGCGGACGTCTCCTCCTTCCGTGATCGGATAGACGTGCGCGCCAAGGAAGAGAAGCTGCGCTTGCAGCTCGAAGACCCGGATCTCCTGTCGCAGTTCTCGCCGCAGCAGCGCCAGATGCTGGCGCAGATGCCTCCGGCTGCGGCGCAGGCCCTCATCGCCGAGACGCTGTTCGCGGCAAAGCCAGACGCCGTCCGTGGCGTCGAGTTTAACGGCAACCTGGTCGATCCGACGGATGGCCGTATCATAACCCAAGGCACCCCGAAGCCGGGATACCGGCAGCTCAACCCCGAAGAGATCAGGGCGAACGGCCTCGACACGACGAAGGCGTGGCAGGTCAACGAAGAGAATGGCAAGATCGAGGACATCGGCGGGGCGCTCGTAAACGTGCAAACCGGCGACGCGGCCGGCGGGCCGACCGTGTTCTGGGAGGCTGCGGACAAGGCCTTCGCCGATCAGTGGATCACTAACAATAACGTCAGCGTGTCGGACGCCGCGTCCCAGGCCGCCACGATCAAGGGCGTCCTCGCCCAGCTCGAGAATGGCGAGCAGCTCACGGGCGGCGTGACCGGGTGGATGTCCGACGGCCTCCGCACGATCTTCGACCCCAACGCCCAGGACGCCAAGGAGCGCGTGGAGCAAGTCGTCCAGCGGTCGCTCCGCGAGACACTGGGCGCGCAGTTCACCGAGACCGAGGGCGCGCGCCTCATCGCGCGGGCGTACAACGTCCGCCTGACGCCGGCGCAGAACGCCTCCCGCCTGCGCGCACTGTTCGCGCAGCTCGAGGCCACGGCAAACGCCCGCGCCGACACGATGGCGTACGTCAACGAGATGGGCACCCTGCGCGGCTATCAGGGCGCGCAGTTCGCTCCGAGCATCGACCAGTTTCTGGCGGTCATGGACGACGCCGCGCCCGAACCGCGCGCGGACGCAGCGGTGCCGGGGGCCGTCGCAGCCCCCGGCGCGCCGCGCGTCCTCACGTACAACCCCGCCACGGGCGGCTTCGACAACCCAGGGGGCAACTAAATGGCCGACACGCAGCTCGAGATGCCCGACGGCACGGTCCTCACCTTCCCGGACACGATGTCCGAGGCGGACATGCAGGCCGCCGCCGGGAGCTGGTGGGCGCAGAACCAGCCCGCCGCGCCCGCGCAGGCCCCTCCCGCGCAGGCTCCTCCCGCAGACCCCCAGTCAGACTTCGGGGCGGCCCTCTCCCGCCGCCCAGGCATCCGGCCAGGCGGGTCTCGGGAGGTCTCAATGCGCGAGGGCGCGGGCCCGATTGCCACGGGCATCGTAGACAACCTGATCGGCATGGGCGAAGTGAACAGCCCCGGCGAGTACCTCGGCGAGGCCATGAACCAGGGCGGCGTCGGCGTGCAGCGCGGCGTGCTCGGTGCGGGCGATCTCCTGTCCTACGGCCCGCAGGTGGCCGGATCTTATTACAACAACGAGCCGGACTGGCCCAGCTTCGGCATGGTCACGGACGCCTTCGAGCGTAACGTCGCGCCCCTGGCGCTGCCAGAGAACCGCCGCCAGCAAGTGGCGCAGACCATCGGCAGCTTTATTCCGGGGGCGGCCACGGGGGGCGGCGGCCTCCTGGGTCTTATGAAGAACGCCGTCGCGCCCGCCCTGGGCAGCGAGCTGGCCGGGTACGCCACCGAGGGGACGGCCTTCGAGCCCTACGCGCGCTTCGGCGGCGCGCTGCTGGGCCAGTGGGGCGGCAGCATGATCGCGAACCGCATCTCCCCTCCGAGCGGGCCGGCGGACTTCTCCCGGTCCCTGGGCGGCGACGACGCGGAGCAGCTCCGCCAGGGCCAAGTCCTCGAGAACGCGGGCGTCCGCCCGACGGTCGGGCAGGCGACGGGCAACCGCACGCTGCGGTCGCTGGAGGGCATGAACAGCCCCGCCGTCGAGCAGCTCGACGACTTCACGGCGGCGGCGCTCCGGTCGTCCGGCAGCAAGTACACGCGCGCCACGCCGGAGGCCCTCCGCGACCTTTACAAGACATCGACGCAGACGATGGACGACGTCCTGGGCAACATAAAGATCACATCGAACCCGTCTATCGGCTCGCGGGCGGCGGCCATCGCCGACGACTTCATCATGGACGCGCCAAAAAATGGCGAGTTTGGCGGCCGCATTAACGACATAACGCGGAAGCTGATCGACAACGCCAACACGGGCACGACCTTCGGCCTGGACACGCTGAACAAGTGGCGCTCCGCCCTCGGCAAGATGACGACCTCCGCCGACCCCGCAGTCCAGAACGCGGCCGCGTCGCTGCGCCGCCTGATCGACGACGCGACGGACGACGCCCTGCGGGCGGCCGGCCGGGCGGGCGACATCGAGAAGCTGGCGGCGTCCCGCGTGCAGTTCCGGGATTGGCTGTCCTTCGTGGACGCATCCACGCGGGCGGGCGCGGAGACTGGCATCCTGTCACCGCAGGCCCTGCGGTCGGCTGTGGTCCGCCAGCAGGGGCGGCGCGCCGTCGCAACCGGCACGGGCACGACGCCCCTGGAGGATCTGTCTCGCGCGGGCGCGAACATCTTCCGGCCGTCGCCGACAGTATCGGCCGGCGGCGTTCGCGCGGTCCAGGGCGCGCTGCCCACGGGCGCGGCCGGCATCGGCGGGTACGCCGGCTGGGCGATGGGCGGGGCCCCCGGCGCTATCGCCGGCACCACCCTGGGCGCGCTGTCGCCAATGGCGGCCCAGGCGGCCATGCGGTCGAACACCATGCAGAGCTTCCTGCGCAACCCGTCGAGCCTGCCCAAGGCGGGCATGCGGATCGGCATGGGCCAGGTGGGCGTCAGCAGCATGCAGCGGGCATCCGTCGCCGCCCTGCAGGACGCCGGCTACGACACCAACACCATCGGGCAGATACTCCAGGCCGGCCCCGAGGCCGTAGCCCAGGCACTGCAAGGGAACCCATAATGGCCATATCTATGCGACCAGAAAACAAGACGCCCAACGAGCAGTGGCTGCAATACGCGAACCAGGGCGCGACGCGCAACAAGCCCCTCTCGTCCAACCTCACGGGCGCGATGGACTTCCTGGGGCCGATGGGCGTGACGATGCAAGTCTACAGCGGCGGCCAGGACGCAGAAGGCCCGGCGCGCGTCGGATCTACGCGCCACGACCACGGCGACGCGGCGGACGCCCTCTTCTTCCAGGATGGCCGCCAGCTCGACTGGGCCAACCCAGAAGATCAGCCGATCTTCCAGAGCATCGTCTCGCAGGCGCGCGAGCGCGGCGTGACGGGCTTCGGGGCGGGCGACGGGTACATGCAGCCGGGGTCGATGCACGTCGGCTTCGGGGACGAGGGTGTCTGGGGTGCAGACGGCGCGGGCGCTAACGCCGCGCCCTGGCTCCGCGACGCCTTCAACGGCGCGAGCTCGGGGGGCGTACAGCGCACGCCGAGCTACCACGACTACGGGGACGGCTCCGGCATGCCGAGCCCCCAGGGCGCGCCGCAGGGCGTCTCTGACGATGTGTTCCGGGCGGCGTACGACAAAGTGCAGACGCAGGCCCCCGGCGGGTGGCGCGAGAAGATGGACGCGACGGGCTCGTTGCTGCAAGATAGCCCCACGGACAAAGACGGAAAGCCCGTGAGCGAGAGCGAACGCTTCCAGGCGCAAATGCTGGCCATTCGCAAGAGCCGCGAGATGGCCAACGCACAACCGGCGCAAGCGCCCCGCAAAGGATTATTCGGATAATGGGCCTCTGGGATTTTATCACCGCCGACTACGAGACGCGGCTCAAGCGGTCGGGCGACTTTAACAAGCGCCTGGACGACGGGATGGACTACGTCCTCGGCCCCACCGGCATCCCCGACAAGCTGCGCGCCGCCAACCAGTTTCTGAACCCCATCTCCCAGATGGGGCAGGCGGGCGCGGACACGGTCATGGCCTTCGACGACAACCGCTCCTACGACGAGCGCCGCAGCCACGCCATCAACGCGCTGGTCGGGGCGGCGACGTCGCTGGCTCCGGCGGTCGGCATGAAGATGGCGGGGCGCGGGGCGGCGGACGCGGTCACCGAGACGTTCTTGAACATGAGCGCGCGCAGCCCGGCGATGGACAGCATCGGCGAGGCGGCCCAGACTTTCGCGCGCAGCGAGGCGGGGTCCGTCCCGCTCGGCCGGGCACCCGCCCCGCGCGGCGCTGACCTCCTGGATCTGCCCCACGGCGTCGATCCCCGCTACACGGGCGCAGCGCCAAACCGCACGACACCCTTCCCCCGATACGCGCCCAAGACCACGCCGGAGCGGATGCAGCGCCTCATGGGCAAGCTGGACGACCCCGCCGGCCCCGTGCAGACGCGCCTCGACGGCTACCTCGCCAAGGGGCGCGAGCTCGGCGGCAACGACTGGTACAACACCGAAGAGTTCCGCGACGCCGCCATCGGCGAGCTGGGCGAGGGGGCGGGCGACGCGTTCTGGCGCAGGTACATGCAGGACGTCGGCCACACCTCGACCGGGTCGGCCGTCCCGCCAAACCTGCGCAACGCCAGCCTGTACACGGTCCTCGACGACGCCGACCGCCTGCGCGTCGCGGAGTATGTCAGAGACACGCCCCGCACGACGCCGCGCATGGCCGTGGAGGCCCTCGGGATCGACGTCCCGAACATGCCGGACAAGTACGGCTACGGCCACAAGATGCAGGCGACGCAGGCGTCCAACGTCGCGAACGGCGAGGCGGGCCTGTGGCGGCAAGACGCGGCCGACGGCATGACGGGCGCAGACCAGACAAAGCAGCTCCAGGGCAACGCGAAGGTGAAGGGGTTTTACAACGACCTCCTCGGCGACGACACCAACGTCGCGGTGGACAAGCACTTCATGCGCGTCCTCGGGATGTCGGACGGGGGCGCGGACTTTTTGTCCGGCCAGGCGGAGCTGAGTGCAGCCAACCGCAACCTGCTGAAGCAGACCTACGGCGACGCGCTCGACCCCTACACCCGCGTCCGCATGGTCGAGGGCAAGCCGAGCACGAGCGTGAACCTCGCGGCGGCCGCCAAGGATGGCGTCATCAAGGACACGACGGCCTTCTCCGAGATGCCGACGGCGTGGGCCGACATGCCCCGCCCCACCGAGTATGGTGCCATCGAAGACGTCGCGAACCGCCTGGCGTCCGAGCGCCAGATGACGCCCGCCCAATACCAGGCCAACCTGTGGATGGGTGCCGGCGACGTCACCGGCCTCGCAGACGAGAGCCAGGGCACGTTCATGGATCTCTTCCGCAAGACGCTCGACAAGCGCGCCACGGAGCGCGGGATCTCGCGGGGCGACATGTTCCGCGACTTCGTCAACAGGCGCTCCCCGCTGGCCGTCCCGCTTGCCGCAGGGGGCTCCCTCGGGTTACAAGATCGGGAGCCGCAGAGCCGGCGTACAATCTTCGACACCCTGGACCAGGCGGCGACGATGCCGGCCTATCAGAAGAAAGGCCTCAAGATATGAGCGTGAACAAGTACAGCACGACGCCCGGCAGCAACCTGACCGTGGGCGACGGCGCGGACGCGGTGGGCCTGCAGGAGGGCATGCCGCGAGCCGACGTCAACAACGCCATGCGGACGATCCTCGCGGATCAGGCCAAGGCGTACATCGACGGGGCCGGCATCGTCACGACGGGCACCGGGTCGGCGTACCTGGTCACGACGTCCAGCGACTACACCGCCTACACGGCCGGCATGAACATCGTCGTCCAGCTCCACGCGGACGCCCTCGTCAACGCCACCGTGAACGTCAACTCCCTGGGGGCGCGCACGCTGAAGATGCGGGGGGCCACCGGCCTCGTCAACTGGGCGGCGGGCATCGCCAAGGCGGGCGACTACGTTGAGCTGTTCTACAACGGCACCAGCTTCTACGCCGCCGGCGTGGGCTCCGCCCCCGTGAACAACGGGACGCACACCGGCACGACCACCGTCGGAGCTCTGGTCGCCACCACGGCCGACATCAACGCGGGCACGATTGACGGCACCGTCATCGGCGCGACGACGCCCGCCGCCGCCACGCTCTCGAGCCTGGTCGCCGCCACGGCCGACATCAACGCGGGCACGATTGACGGCACGGTTATCGGCGCGACGACGCCCGCCGCCGCCACGTTCACGACGGCCGACATCAACGGCGGCACGATTGACGGCGCGACCGTCGGCGCGACGGCGGCCTCGACGGGTAAGTTCACCACCCTCCAGTCGACCGGGCTGGCCACTCTCGCGACGACCGACATCAATGGCGGCGCGATTGACGGCACGGTTATCGGCGCGACGACGCCCGCCGCCGGCACGTTCACGACCGTCCTCGGCGACGGCTCCGGCTTATCGGGCATCGTCGCGGGCATCACGTTCTACCGCAAAACCGCCAACTACACGGCCGTCCACCAGGACGGCGTGATCGCCGACACCACGGCCGGCACCTTCACCGTCACGCTGCCGGCGTCCCCCGCCACGGGCGACTACGTCGTCGTCAGCGACGGCGGATCGTGGGCCACAACCAACCTGACAGTCGGCCGCAATGGCAAGACTATCGAGGGCGACGCGGCGGACATGACGATGGACCTCGGCGGCGTGCATGTGACTTTCGTTTACGACGGCTTTACCTGGCAGATATACGTCACGGGCGCGTATCCCTCTAAAGGCATCGTGGACAACGCCACGTCCACGTCTATGACGCTGGATGCGGCTGGCAACGTGCTGGTGGGTACAACTAACCCCATCGCGTACTCTACATCGACAACGTCGGGCACGGGACTTTTGGCCACGGGGGCTTTGTTCGGGTCTGCCGCTGGTGATGCTGCTATCTTTAACCGCAGGACAACAGACGGTAGCATTGTAAACTTGCGCAAAGACGGCACCACGGTGGGGATTATTGGAACTATCAGTAATGACATGTTCCTTGCCACAGGTGTTGCAGGTATTCGCCTCACTGATAGCGTTCCAGACATTCGCCCTGTTTTGTCTGATGGTTCCAACTCGGATGCAACCACAAATCTAGGCGCTGGCGGTGATCGCTTTAAAGACCTCTACCTATCAGGCGGTGTCTACCTTGGTGGAATTGGGGCTGCGAATAAGCTGGATGATTACGAGGAAGGGACGTTCTCCGGGCTTATAAGAGGGTCGGGAACATTCGGAACAGTTGTCTACACTAACAATCTTTGCACATACACAAAGATCGGGAACACTGTGTATTGTAGCTTACACATAAACACCTCATCGTTCTCTGGTGCTACTGGTACTGTACGAATAGAAGGTTTTCCGTTTACGTGTTCTACCGCCGCAGCTTGGTGTGCTGGTTCGATTGCGTACACGAATAACTTCGCTACTGCTCCCACACGGGTAATGATAGAAAATACCACTACTCGGTGTAACCTGTACACTTCAGATAGCAGCACAAATCCAAGGTCAGACCACAGTACAGCACTCCCCGTTGCGGAGTGGCCCAATGGGGGCGACATTTATATGTCTATTACGTACCATACAGTCTAACGATCACCCCCGCTGGATCGCAGGGTAGTCAGTCCAACCCCATCAAGGAGATAAACCGATGGCACTCACCGAACGCACCGAAGAAGACAAGATTGAAATCCTCGCAGACGGCACAATGCAGATCCGCACTGCCACCGTCATCGAGCGCGACGGCGTGGAGATCTCGCGGACGTACCACCGCCACGTCATCCAGCCCGGCGACGACACGGCAAAGCAGTCTCCGAAGGTCAAGGGCCTCGCGGCCTCCGCCTGGACCGCTGAAGTGAAGCAGAAGTTCAAAGCAGCCAAAGCGGCACGCGAAGCGAAGGAGGGCATCTGATGGCTACCCTATCATCCAAGGCGCGGCCCCTCGGGGTCGCGACATCCGCCCAGGGGGCGCTGGCCGACACGTCAGTGCAGCCCGGCGACAGCCCGACGCTTGCGGACCTCACGCTGACGGGAGCGCAGCATGTTGGCGGCGCTATAAATGTTGACGGGGGTGTGGTCACAGCAAACCTAATCGGGGCCATTGTAGCGACGAGCCGCGTCAGCGGTGGGTACGGCACAGGCAACTCCGCGTCTGCCGCTGTCACTCGCACGTCGGAGGGCGGCAGCTACATCGTGACAGGTTCGCGGCACACCAGCTCAACAAACGTGACGAACATCATGGCCCAAGTAACCTACTCTACCTCGTCCCGCACGATAGTTACCATCAACACGGGTACGTCGCTCACCGTCACGGAAAGCGGGGGCGTCATCTCCGTCAATAACACCGGAACCGCCGCGACCGTCTACATGTCGCTTACTCGTGTTTACTAATCCCGCCAGCAGAGGAGGCCCATCATGGCCCTAACCGAACAGACAGTTGTCGAAAAGATCGAAGTCGTTGGCGAGTTCAGCCACGTCCAGATCCACACGGCCCGCGTTATCTACGACGGCGGCAGAGAGATCGCCCGCGAGACCAACAGCCGTGTGGTCACGCCAGAGACAGACGCATCGGGCGAAGGGGCGACAGTGCGGGCCATCTGCGCCGCTGTCCACACGCCCGCAGTCAAAGCTGCGTACGGCCTGCGGGTCGCAGCGGATAAGGCGCGAGACCAACAGGATGCGGCCAAGCCGTGAAGGTCAGCCTCTCACCCCCGGCGCTCATCTTTCAGAACAGGCCAGAAGGCGCAAAGGGCGGCGCGCGGATGTGCGTCGTCCTGCTGCCCCAGGGCTACCCTCCCAAGATGCTGCAGCACGAGCTGCACCATGTGAAGCAGTGGTGGGTGGTCACGCTGTGCGCGGCGGTCCTGCTGTTCGCCCTGGCGACGGTCGCCCCGCTTGTCTCGTATTATGTCCTGGCCCTCTCCGCCGGCGTCTACGCGGCGCTGTACCGTTTCTCGGCGGAGTTCCGGCACCGCGCCGAGGCGGCCGCCTACGCCGTGACATACACCGGAGAGCCAAACGAGCTGGCAGAATACGCCGAGACACTCGCGTCGTCTTTGTCTTCTACGGGCCGAACTGTTAAAGAGTGCCGGGGCGCTGTCGCGTCCAGAATTGATACAGGCCGGCTTTTCTGATAAGCTACGGGGACGCGATTTATGAGCGAACAGCTAACGGATGCCGAGCTGGCGGAGGTCCGCCGGATTATCGAAACTGATAAGCGGAGAATGTGGCTTATGTCTGGAGTGAGGTCGGTTGCGAGCTGGGTCGTCGTCGTGATCGGCGCGGCCGTCGTATTCTGGGACGCCATCGCCCGCACGATCCGCTCGGCGGTCGGGGGCGGAGACTGATGCGCACGTTCCTGCAGCTCCTCAACGAGGCCGCGAAGGTCTTCGCCACTGTCGTCGTCATAGCGGGCTCCGTGACCTTTGCGTACAGCTACGTCGAGGGCTACGTTGACCCCGTGATGGGGCCGCTCTCGTTTGAAAATGTCCACCGCACCGGGGACGAGGAGTTCAGCGTGACGTTCGACGGCGTCGCTCAGAAGCTGCGCGCCTGCGATTGGGTCGAGAGCCGCTGGTATGTGGGGGAGCGGTTCGAGCCCAGCGTCCGCACCGTCTGGGCGTTTACCGGGCCGCCCGAGGTCCGGCCGGAGGGCACGCTCCGGTGGCGCGACATGACGGTCCAGATGACGGCCGAGCAGTTTTATCACAACAGCCACGCTGATGTGGTCCACAAGTGCCCGTGGAGCGCCTGGAACACGATCACGCCCTTCTATGACAGCAACGACGACATCCCCCTCCCCGCGTACCTCGCCACGCGGCCGCAACGCAACTGACCGAGGATTGACCCATGCTCCAGATGACGCAGCTCGTCAAAATAGTGGACCGCCCCGCCAACGATAACATGGTGTCGTTCATCGGCGGCCTGGCGGCCGGCGGGCAGTTGGCGGGACTGAACAACGCCCCGCACCGCCTCGCGCAGTATGTCGCCCAGGTCGCGCACGAGACGGCGCGCTTCCGGTACGACCGCGAAGTCTGGGACGGCAAGGGGGCGCAGGCCCGGTACGACACGCGCACCGACCTCGGCAACACGCCGGAGCGGGACGGCGACGGCTTCAAGTATCGGGGGCGCACTGGCATCCAGATCACCGGCAAGGCGAACTACCAGCAGTTTACAGATTGGGCGCGGCGGCTGGACCCTGACGCGCCTGACTTCGTGGCCGATCCGGATGCGGCGAACACCGACCCCTGGGAGGGCCTCGGGCCGATCTGGTATTGGGACAGCCGGAGCCTCAACCGGCACGCGGACACGGGGAACAACGAGATGATCACGCGGCGCATCAACGGCGGGCTGAACGGCTACGACGACCGCCTGCGCCTGTACGACCGGGCGGCCCTCGTCCTGCTCGGCTACGGGGCGGATGACGTGCGAGGCTTTCAGATGGCGCGCGGGCTGGCTGTGGACGGCGTCAGCGGCCCTATGACGCGCGCCGCGATGCACAGCGCCCTTTTGGGCGACGTGCCCTCTGTGCGGCCCGCCAGCGCCCCGGACGAGCTCCAGGGCCTGGTTGCCGCCCTGCGCGAGCTGGCCGACAAGTACGATCCAAAGGGAAAGGCCTCGACATGAAATATTGGAAACCCCGAAGCGTCACCTGGTGGGGCGGAGTGGTCCCCCTGACCGGCGGCCTGATCGTCGCCACCCTCCCCCTGCACGGGTGGGCGGATCTCGTGACGGCCATCGACAACGTGTCGGGCGGCCTGCCGGCGGCGATCCTCATCAACGCCGGGGCTGTTGCCATCGGCTTCCGGGGGGCGCTAGAATGATCGAGATCATCCTCGGCGCGGTCGTGGCGATCATCGCGGTGTTCGCGGCTTTTCTCAAGGGCAAGTCAACGGCGGACACCCAAACAAAAGCACGAGAGGCGCAATCCCGCGCCGACACTTTCGAGAGGGTTAAAGATGCGGATATTGGCGAGCCTGATGGCGGCGACGATACTGAGTGGCTGCGCAATCGCGGCAAGTGAAAGCGCGCTCGTCGAAGTCCTAGATCCCCTGATGACCGACCACGCAGCCAGCCTGGGCGGCGACGATGTCTCGACGATGCGAAGGACCGGGCGAATACTTATCGCGACCTACGACGCCGCCTCATCTCGACAATGAACCTTGCCCCACGCCGGCCCAACGTGCCCCCGTCGCTTAATTGCGGCGGGGGTCTTTGTTCATTGGCGGACGGCGCACCAGCCGAGGGCGACCATCGTCTGCCGCATGGTGGCGTCAAA
>TARA_R110000824_G_scaffold28907_5_pt1 | contig 28777 bp, 29 predicted proteins | sample TARA_R110000824 | Tara Oceans TARA_R110000824 (sample SAMEA4397747) | marine metagenome | biome: Polar Biome; feature: [MES] marine water layer (ENVO:01000295) within the mesopelagic zone...; material: water (ENVO:00002006), including particulate matter (ENVO:01000060) such as......
CGACCCTGAGAAGGTGGAAACCCACTTCGCTTTGTTGAAAAGAACAGCCAAAAAAGACCGTGTGGAGATATTTAGAGTAACGAGCGGACCAAAGAAAACTGAAAACGCTCTTAAACTTCTCTATCAAGCAATCTATAATATCACTAAAAGATTTAGCATCAAGAACCGGCTGAACTGCCATAAGCCCTATCCTTGTAAACTGCTTAATACAGAACACTGCCCCTAAGGAATTAATATGTCTGATAAGATCAAAATTTTCACTATTAGTGATCACCCCCTCTCGCCTTCTGGGGTGGGAACGCAAACGCGCTATGTTATAGAAGCGATGTTGAAAACTGGAAAATATGAGTTTGTCTCATTCGGCGGCGCAATCAAGCACGACCAACACCAGCCACAAAAAACTGAAGAGTGGGGAGAGCAATGGATCATCTGGCCAGTCGATGGCTATGGTACACCAGATATGGTCCGGGCAATGATTCACCAACAGAAGCCTGACATATTATGGTTTATGACCGACCCTAGATTTTATGGGTGGTTGTGGGAAATTGAAAATGAGATCCGCGCTCACGTACCCATGGTCTATTACCATGTCTGGGACAACTACCCCTATCCTAAATTCAATGCCCCATGGTATAAATCGAACGACCATGTGGCTTGCATTTCTAAACTCACACATGATGTTGTTCAGAATGTGGCTCCAGAAGTAGACTCTAGTTATATTCCTCACGCTGTAGACGCCGATATTTTTAAGCCGGCCCCTGCCGAATCTATAGAGGCATATCGTACAGAACGCAATCTTAAAGATAAGTTTGTTTGTTTTTGGAATAATCGCAACGCGCGCCGTAAGCAATCGGGCACCTTAATCTTTTGGTTTAAAGAATTTTTAGATAAAGTTGGTCACGACAACGCTACACTAATTATGCATACGGATATTAAAGACGTTCACGGACAAGATCTCGAAGCAATTATACATGAACTTGGTCTGACCAACGGCCAAGTTTTATTTTCTCAAGAAAAGGTATCTTCACACGATCTCGCTGCCATTTATAATGCCGTAGACGTCACCGTTAATATCTCTGATGCTGAAGGGTTTGGGTTAGCTACCCTAGAGTCCCTGTACTGCGGTACCCCTATCGTAGTAAACATGACAGGAGGTCTCCAGTTTCAGGTTACTGATGGTAAAAAGTTTTTCGGCGTTGGAATAGAGCCTAATTCTAAAGCGATTATCGGGTCTCAACAGGTGCCTTACATTTATGAAGATCGCATAGGTAAAGAAGATTTCGTCGCTGCCCTCACTAAAATGTATGAGATGGGCCCTGAAGAGCGAGCAAAGCTCGGCACCGAGGGCCGAGAACATGCTCTTAAAGAATTTAACTTCGACGATTTTGTTCAAAGATGGGATGACCTACTGACCGAAGTACACGAAACCAAGGGATCGTGGGAAACCCGGACCGGCTACGAATCTTATGAAATGAGGACTTTGTAAAATGAAAAAACGAATATTAGTAAGGGGCCCCGCAATGTCCCGCTCTGGCTATGGAGAACAATCCCGGTTTTGCTTAAGGGCTCTAAGAGCACACGAAGATAAGTTTGATATTTTCTTGGTCAATACAGGCTGGGGCCGCACTGGCCAGATTTCGGCGAATACTGAAGAACGTCAGTGGCTCGCGAACCTATTGATAAAAACGGTTTCCTATGTACAGCAAGCCGGGGGCCAGCCGCAGTTCGATGTTTCATTACAAATTACAATCCCCAACGAATTTGAGAAGATTGCCCCAGTGAACATTGGATATACTTCTGGAATTGAAACAACGAAAATTGCCCCTCAGTGGATTCAAAAATGCAACGAGATGGTAAACCACGTCCTGACCATATCGGAACACTCCAAGACCGTGATGACTAACACGGCCTATGACGGACAAACGCCTGATGGTGAGACAGTGCCCGGATCCTATAAAATTATAGTTCCCATAGAGCACATTGATTACCCGGTGCGCCCCGTGGAAGCCCACCCACTAAACGTTACATTTGATACTACAAAGAACTATTTGTTGTTTTCTCAATGGAGTCCACGTAAAAACTTTATTAATACCATTAAGTGGTTTGTAGAAGAATTTAGGGACGACCCCGAAGTTGGTCTAGTGATCAAAACAAATACGATGGCAGACACAGTCTTAGACAGAGGAATAACTCAGGGGCGCCTTGAGCAAATCCTGGGTCAATTGGGAGAACGCAAATGTAAGATTCACTTCTTGCATGGAGACGTTACTGTAAACCACCTCGCTTGGTTGTATACCCACCCTACGATGAAAGCTATTATTAATATTGCACACGGAGAGGGCTTTGGCATTCCTCTTCTGGAGGCAGCTTCTTATGGATTACCAATTGTCACTATTACCTGGGGCGGACAGCTAGATTTCATTTGCAAGCCCAACAAAAAAGGAAAACGAGTGCCGCTCGTAAGTAAGGTTGACTACGATATGAAAAACGTACAGCCCGAAGCAGTTTGGGAGGGAGTGATCCAAGCAGACTCTATGTGGGCATTCGCCCGCGAGGCCTCTTACAAAAGAGCCATTCGAGAGATCCTTACAAAAGAGAAACACTTTAAGCAGCAGGCCGATGTTCTTCGTAAATATGTGCTGAAAACTTTTACCGAAGAGGCATATGCACAGGGTCTGGTGGATAACATCATGAGACACTTCCCGGAAGAACCAGATGCAGACATTGATGCGTGGCTAGCCGATCTCGACGTTCATGAGCAAGAATAATGTAGTTATCTTTATTGCTGATTTTTTTGCACATCAGCTACCGGGCGGAGGAGAACTCAACAACAAGAATCTAATAGATTTATTAGAGGTCTCCGGACATGAAGTCAGCGAGATTAATAGTTCAGCAGCAATCCCTAGGCTTATACGGGAGCATTGCAATAGTAAATTTATAGTAGGCAACTTTGTCGCCCTCTCAGAGGCATCTCGCATAGCGTTAGCTGACACCCACTACATCATTTACGAGCATGATCACAAGTACTTGAAAAGTCGCAACCCGGCTGATTTTGAAAACTTTCAGGCCCCACCAGAAGAGATTATAAATCGAGACTTTTATGAAAGGGCGAAAATGGTTGTTTGCCAAAGCTCTTTTCACGAAGAAATTGTAAGAAAAAACTTAAAGCTAGATAACATAACCAATGTAGGTGGCAATCTGTGGTCAGAGGAAATTTTAGATTTTCTAGCAACACTCGCGTCCACCCCCAAAATAGACAAGTGTTCAATTATGATGACAGATAACTGGCATAAAAACACATCCGGCGCCGTTAAATATTGTACTTCTAAAGATCTTCCATACGAACTTATCCCGGCCAGCGAGTACAAACAATTTCTTACAGCGCTGGGGAAGAACAAGAAGCTAGTTTTTTTCCCACATACTCCGGAAACACTTTCGCGAATAGTGGTCGAAGCGCGCATGATGGCTATGTCTACTATTACTAGTCAGAACATCGGCGCCGTAAGAGAAGAATGGTTTTCCCTCAAGGGCATCGAACTGATAGAATACATGAGATCCCTCAGAGGTGAAATTCTAGAGCTAATATTGGGACACTTAGCAGAATGAAAATTTTATTTGTTGCCAACAGAACCTTATCAAACGGTAAAGAAACCTGGGTTGATGGGACTGTGTGGAATTTCTACGAGCCGTTAAAAGATCTAGGTCATGATATGGAGTTTTACGACACGACTGCCACCGAGATAAAAGACTTCCGGAAGACCGTCGATACATTCAAGCCTGAGTTGATTTTTTGCTGTTTAACAAACGATACGAGTTTAACCACATACGAACCTTGGGAAGAGTTAGGAGAATATAATTCAAAGGGGCTTGTAAAAACCTTCAATTGGTTTTGTGATGATGCATGGAGGTTTGATGACTTCTCAAAGCATGCCTGCCACCTCTTTACAGTTTGCTCTACGCCTGAACCGCTCTATATAGAAAAATTTAAGAACGAAGCAAAGTATGAAAACATTATACTGGGCATGTGGCACTCAAACAAAAACTATTATCCAAGAGAGGAAGTGAACAAAGAATATGATATCGTCTTTTGTGGCCAACTGAACGACGACCGCCGTCGCTGCATCAACTACTTAATTGACAACGGGATCAAAGTAGACTACCTCCACGGTCTGGGCCACAAAGAAATGCTACGCGCCCTTGCCGCGGCCAAGATAGGAATCAGTTTTAGTAAAAATTATAATGGTCAGAATCCCGTGCGCCAAATGAAGGGTCGCATATTTGAAGTACCTGCTGCACAGACCCTCCTATTAACAGAACACACTCCTGGTATTGAAGAAGCCTATACGGTTGATAAAGAGATCATCACGTTTAATGGACCTGAAAAAATGTTCCAAAAGTCAAAATATTTATTGGAGAATCCCGCTATCCTTAAGAGCGTAACGACAAAGGGTCATGATAGGTTTATGAGCGAGCACGAGTCTCATATTCGGATGGCGAAAGTGATAGAGGAGATCAGCAAAAAATGATCATATACATACAGGGGCAGATGCAGTTCGCTGGCAAGCCAATTTATGAAGGCTTCGCCACCGCGTGGGCGCAGATCGGGTATGAGGTACGCTATTATGACGAGCTCTTCCACATTGAAGACTGCGGCTCCAAATATGAAATTATGATGACCGACTCATATCTAGGCCAGCTAGCGAATTGGTCGCTAGAGCATAATGAGAACAGTCTACTGCTTCCACACCATCTCAATGGGCCACAGCGCGCCGCCTACCGGGCCCGTTTTGACAAAGCTAGGAGGGCAATAGATAATTCTTCAAAGACTTATTGTTTTAGCCAGCCAACTACATTTCCGCTGCCCTGGGGAGCACACAACAACTTTGTATCATTTTTATCTGCGTACGACGCCGTAAGAAATACCCTTAATGATTCAGATCATGTAAAGACCTGGACATGGGTAGACCAAACTGAAGTTTCAAGACATGAATATTACAAAGGCTGGAAGGAGATGCATACGATTCCGCTAGCTTTCGACCATCTATCTTATAACAGGGCCCTCAAAGCCGCTTCTTCTTCTCCAGTATATGATCTCTGTTATGTTGGCGGCTGGGCGAATAATGGCTTCGACGAAAAGAGGCGAATAATGGTTGAACACTTTCGGGCCTTATCAAAAACTAATTTAAAATGCGGTATCTTTATCAATAAGAATATTTCTGTTGAAAAAGAGGCGGCAGTCCTTTATAATAGCAAGGTAGCTCTAAACATACATGACGAATACCAGAGAGTCTTGGGATTAGACTCAAACGAAAGAACCTTTAAATCATTGGGATTGACCGGTGCCCTTGTCTGTGATAATATAGGACAGGTTAATCGATTGTTTCCGGATCTACCTTTATACGATAGTCCGGAACAAATGGTCGAACAGATAATGAATTTAATAGATGATACAAAAAAGCTAACAGAGCAAAAAGAGTATTACCGCAACTTGCTGCTCAAAGAGCATACCTACGTCCACCGCGTAGAACAAATGAGGGACCTATGATGACAAAATTTAGTATCATAGTTCCGTGCTATAACGCAGAAAAGTGGATAGAAGAGTGTCTTCTATCGGCCCTGTATCAGACGCACAAGGAAACAGAAGTAATATTCATTGATAATGAGAGCACAGATAATAGCCACGAGGTGGCGAAGAAGGTCCAGAGAGAAGACAGTAGGCTCACAGTGTTATCTGCACCAAACCTATACAAATATTCGTATGAAGAGCCAGTTGAAGAGGGCCTAACAGTCGCTAGCGGGGAATATTTTACAATTCTGGGCGCCGATGATTTTATAGAGCCCACCTACATTGAGAAAATAAATAAAATAATTTCAACCAGCAAAGGAAAAATCCAGCTTCTACAAACCCCAATTAGGGGAGTGGAATCGGATACCGGTAAAATAGTGGGAGAAATAAGGCATCAGTACGGCAGTCTTGAAGAATTCAAACACCAACTTCTTCACAAGAGCCCGGTGTGCACCCCCTCTGTGGTTTTTAAGAGATCCTTGCATGATGATAAAATAGTTCAGTGGAACTCAGAAAAATACCTCGGTGCCATTGATTACGATCTATACTGTAGGCTGGCTGACCAAGGACATTTTATATATCCATACCCCCAATGGGTAGGGTATTATTACCGATGGCATGCAAACCAAGCTACTTGGGGGATGCATAAAGAAGAAACAAACTACGATCAAATGATTAAAGATCAATGGAGGGAAAAGTGGAAACAGGAATTACAGTAGACGAATTGCAGTCTTTTGAAAAAGAAATATTCGAACTGTTCCAGAACGGGAAGATTAAGTCTCCCGTTCACTTAAGAACCGGGAACGAAGAGCAGTTGATAGAAATCTTCAAAGATATAAAAGAGGAAGACTTTTGCTTATTTACTTGGGCTAGTCATTTGGAGTGTTTGTTAAAGGGAGTACCTAGGGAAAAGGTTAGAAGTGCAATTTTAAATAACAAGTCAATTTGTTTATCCTTCAAAGAGCACAATATTATATCCTCTGCTATAGTAGGCGGCAACGCGCCACTCGCTGTTGGCATGGCAATGGGTTATAAGAGACGAAACGAAAACCGAAAAGTTTGGTGTTTTGTCGGCGATATGGCTTTCTACGCCGGCGCCGTCCTAGAAAGTTTAAGATATGCTGAAGTGCATGATCTTCCAATCACCTTTGTGGTGGCAGATAATAGAATTAGTGTTAAAACGCCGACACGTGAGATTTGGGGGGATGATATAGAGAAGATAACCCAAGAATCGCCAAAATGCATTAGATATGAATACGTCAATAGTTACCCTCATGCCGGCACCGGCGAGAAAGTGTTGTTCTGATGGCTACCGAATACGCTATAGAATTAGATAAAGCAATGGAGTACTTGGCGACCAAGGAGGATACACTTTTTCTAGGACAGAGCATGGTTTATGGCGGCATAGCCATAGCCCAGTCGTTTCAAAACATACCCCTAACAAAGAGAATTGAGATGCCAGTTGCTGAAAACCTGCAACTCGGACTATCAACAGGCCTCGCCCTTGCTGGATATACTCCCATCTCGGTATATCCTAGGTGGAACTTCTTATTGTTAGCAGCGGATCAGCTCGTGAATCACCTAGATAAGCTTTGTGAGATGACTTTGGGTGAATATGCTCCAAGAGTCATAATTCGAGTTGCTGTGGGAGTAACAGAGCCGGTCGACCCTCAAGAACAGCATGTGGGAGATTTCTCTGACGCGTTCGCAGGGATGCTCCGCAATATAAAAGTTGTCAAGCTGCATAAGGCCGCCGAGATCCTCCCCGCATATATTGAGGCCTATGAAAGTGATCGCTCCACTATACTAGTCGAGACACATCAATTTTAATGAGGCGCATTCTAATAACTGGCGCCACTGGATTTTTAGGAAGAGAGGCCATAAACTATTTTTCCCGTAAGAGTGACTATACTATATTCCCTAGTACTAGACAAGATCTGAACCTGTCGGACTCAGCTGCAGTTAAAGCCTATGTCACAACAAACAAAATAGACATCATTATACATACAGCTATTCAGTATGGTGAGAAAATATCCGATTTGATAGCCAATCTGACAATGTATGAAAATTTAGCCCAGTGTGTCACTCAAGATGTTCTTATGATATACTACGGATCCGGCGCCGAGTATGACCACACGAAAGATGTACATATCGCCATGGAGGAAGAGGTAACAAACATATTACCAGCTAATTATTATGCTCTGGCTAAAAATCTGATGACTAGGGAAACTCTCAACAACGAGAAAAACATTATCAACCTACGCCTGTTCGGGTGTTTCGGCCCAGAGGAGAGAAAGACCAGATTTGTGGCGAACGCTATAAAATGTGTCATAGAAAACAGCCCCATTAGGATACATCAGAACAGAGAAATGGATTTTATGTATGTCGGGGATATTATGAAGGTGACCGAGTATGTACTGAAAAATGTATCAGGAGGGAAGATAAATGGACACTCAGATATAAACATGTGTTATAAAAATAAATTATCTCTCCTAGACATAGCAAACTTAATCTGCTATACTATAGACTCAGAAGTGCCAATAATTATAGAAGACCCAAGTGCCATGGCCCCTATTTATACTGGAGACTCGACGCGTTTGTACGAACTGGGTCTGGACTTCTTTGGCACGGAAGAGGGAATAAAAGAGGTTTATAATGGAACTAGATAATATTTTAGAAAAGAAGAAGATCCTAGACTCAATCAGAGAGTATATCGACAATAAGCGCGCCAAAGAGACCTGGACCCCGGGAAAGGATTGGCTAGCGTACTCAGGACCAATGTTCACAGCTGAAGAATATATCGCCGCTGTTGATACACTATTGGACGGCTGGCTCATCTACGGCAAAAAGTGTCGCGAGTTTGAAACAGAATTCTCCAAGTATATGGGAACGAAAGACGGAGTACTAACAAACTCAGGAAGTTCCGCCAACTTGTTGATGGTGTCAGCATTCACATCAAAGAAGATGAAAGCAAAGTTGAGGCTAAATCCGGGCGACAAAGTGATCACGCCAGTAGTATGTTTCCCCACAACTATCAATCCTGTTATCCAGGCCGGCCTTGAGCCGGTGTTTGTTGATGTTTCGCTACCCGACCTGAACCCTGACCTTGATGCTGTCGAGAAGGCCCTAGAAGACGATCCTACTATCCGTGGCATCATGTTTGCGCACGTATTAGGTAACCCACCAAACATGGACCGCTTAATGGCATTGGTTGACAAATATGATTTGATATTTATGGAGGACACATGTGATGCTTTGGGGTCTACCTATGATGGGAAGCTCTTGGGTTCATTCGGTCACCTGTCAACCTGCTCCTTTTTCCCGGCGCATCATATGACCCTCGGCGAGGGGGGCTATGTTGCCACAAAGACCGCAAGAATGAGAAACATTGTAGCTTCCTTCAGAGATTGGGGGAGAGCTTGTTATTGTAATTCAAATAAACCAGGGAACGTAACATCTGGGACAGCATGCGGAAATAGGTTTCAGAACTGGCTACCTGGACTCCCTGATGCCATTTACGACCATAGATATGTATTTGATGAGATTGGTTATAATGTAAAACCGTTAGACCTGCAAGGCGCCATGGGCCTAGAACAAATCAAAAAGCTGGACGAATTACATGAGGGCCGTCGAAAGAACTTTGCAGCTCTTACAGAGATATTTGCTCCCTTTGAGAAGTATTTTCATTTGCCCAAAGCTACTGAAAAGTCTGATCCTTCGTGGTTCGCGTATCTCCTAACAATCAAGCCTGACGCCCCCTTCGGCCGCGAGGAGTTCGTGGAACACTTTGAAAAGGCTATGATTCAAACCCGAGCGTATTTTTCTGGGAATGTTTTGTACCACCCGGGGTATCAACATCTTGCAGCGCAGTATGGAGACCTCGCCGAGACGTTCCCGGTGGCCCATCTCGTTACCACAAATTCAATGTTTTTGGGCACGTATGCCGGCATCACCGAAGAAAAGATGGAATACATCAAGAAGACAGCCCTGGAATTTTTCGGAGACTTGATATGACCTTTATAATCGTCGAGCCCTGTGTAAGCACCTGTGATACAGCATGTGTCAAAGCTTGTCCTGTTGATTGTATCCACGGACCGATTGACATCGCTGGTCTAGGAGCGGAAGTAGACCAACCCGGGTTCGACCCGGCCGGCCTTCAATTATACATTGATCCCGAGGAGTGTATAGATTGCGCTGCTTGTGAGCCTGAGTGCCCGGTAGATGCCATCTACGAAGACGTCGCCGTCCCCGCGAAATGGGACGCTTATATCGACAAAAATTATAAATTTTTTGGAAGGTCTCGATGAAGATAACGTATATTGCCGGCTGTTTGTGCTTTATTAAGAATTTATAAATGAACGATTTTTCTGGTATACAAAATCAACAAAAATCATACTTGGTTTCCTACCCGCGGTCTGGTAAAACTTGGCTTACATACTGTTGCGAAATAATATTGGGTGCCAAGAAGGATCTGATGTACACTAGCCATTGGTTGGACGCGCATGATGGCCATGAACATTTATCTCTCTCGGCTAATTATAATAATGTAAGCGTGCTACTATTACGGAGTTACAAAGATGCCATATTCAGTAATATACTTAATAGTTACAGCAGCTGCATCGACCAGCCTGCGTATAATTTAATCACCGCCCTAACAATGAACGGATGTAGCAACCGGACTCCGTCCCATCTCCCTGCCCCGGAAAGCTGCTTGGCGTTTAGATCCATCAGTAGAAAAACTAGAATAGTGGTTGAAGATTTCTTTCACAATTTAAAAATAAATCACCAAGTTGATGATTTTTTGCTTGATGGATATCCTAGACTTGGTGACGAGCAAAGGGATTCGGAAGCTAGTCACCATCAGCGATATGCCAGTATAAAAAAGGAAGCAATCATAGTTCAAAAAGAACCAAAAAATATATTTAGTTCATTATTCTGCTCTTCTTTCGTTTTTCACTATCACTTTGCTTTGCAAATGCAAAGGTATTACGACCTATTGAATTACTATGATAAAAAAAAGAAAGCAATGCCCAAAGAAACACTCTTAATTAGGTATGAGACCTTTATAAATGATCCTCGCGCGACGCTAAATAATTTAATTGATTTGTGGAGTGAAACTTCTCTAATCTCTTCAAAAGGAGTACAAGAGTCTCGCCGAAATTTACAAGAGTTGATGACTAACTTTGAATTTCATAAACAAAATAGCCTAGACACCTACAGGGGTGCAGGACACCTGGCCCCGAGTCAAAGCCCACAACTTAAAAAATTACTCCTAGACACGCGCAGCAAACATTTTTTAACCAAGGTAGACGATGTCTTTAAAAATGTTGATTTAGAACTTTATAATAAATATCTAGTAGATTATGGAGAAAATAAATAACATGAAGATAGTATATATTACCGGCTGTTTGGGGTTTATTGGTTCTTACCTAACCCGAAAGTGTCTCGGCCGCGGCTGGCACGTATACGGGGTTGATAAATGCACCTACGTAGCGAATACTAGTTTGTTGGCGGAGTTTGAACAATATAGTAATTTTAAATTCCAAAAAATAGACATCAATGATCTGTCTCATCTGTATGACTGCGATTATGTTATTAACACAGCTGCCGAGTCACATGTGGGGAACAGTATTATAAAGAGTGAGGAGTTTATATCGAGCAACATATTAGGCGTTAAGAACTTGCTTGAGCTTATACGACACAAACCAACCAACGTTACGCCACGACCGATATTCTTCCATTTTAGCACCGATGAAGTGTATGGAGATATCGAAGCAGGGGAACACACCGAAAACGACCTCTTAAAACCTAGTAATCCATACTCAGCTGCCAAAGCGGCCGCAGATATGTTGGTCATGGCCTGGGCCAGGACATATGATATTAAGTATATTATACTCCGTCCCACTAACAACTACGGGGTGGGGCAATACCCAGAAAAGTTGATACCACTATCAGTTAAAAATCTTCAAAGGGGCCTTAAAATTAAGTTACACAACCAAGGAACTCCAATCAGGAATTGGCTTCACGCAGATGACACTGCCGAAGCGGTTTTGGCTATAGTAGATTCCGGTGCACAAAATGAAATTTACAACGTCGCCGGCGGCTTTGAGCAAAGCAACAAAGCAACTGTAGAAAAGATTTTAAAAGTGTACACGGGCCAGCCTAACGTCTTATTGGGTGATCGCGTGGATTTCTCATACAACAGGATGGGTCAAGATATTAGATATGCCCTAAATGATGATAAACTAAAATCATTGGGGTGGGAGCCACAAAAACATTTTGATACAGAAATTAAAGAAATTGTAGAATACTATAGAAATAGGTTTATTTGGTAGTATATAGTAGAAGAGGAACGGAAATGATATCTTTCACGGACAAAGCAATAAAAAGACTAGAAACAGTACTAGAGGCAGATGAAGTAATTCGCGTCGCAGTCCAAGGCGGCGGGTGCTCCGGCATGTCATATGCTTTGGTGATAGAAAATGAGGTTGATGAAGAGGACTTAAAAATTCAACACGAAAGTATTATTATATATGTAGACCCTTATAGCGCTGAGATATTAACCGATACCGTAATTGATTTTGTATCTACCCTACAGAAAGAGGGCTTTGTGTTTAATAATCCGAAGGCTAATACAACCTGCGGGTGTGGTTCCTCATTTTCATAGGAGAAAAGTATGGCTTATACAAAAAAAGTTTTAGATCATTTTGATAACCCTCGTAATATGGGGTCTCTCGACAAGGACGATGAGAATGTGGGTACCGGTATCGTCGGAGCCCCTGAGTGTGGAGACGTAATGAAACTACAAATTCGTGTCGAGGAGGATCGTATTGTTGAGGCTAAGTTTAAAACTTTTGGTTGTGGCTCAGCCATCGCTGCATCGTCCTTAGCCACCGAATGGGTGAAAGGCAAAACATTGAAGGAAGCCGAACAGATTCAAAATACTGAGATAGTCGACGAACTTAGTCTACCTCCTGTCAAAATTCATTGCTCCGTCCTTGCAGAAGAAGCTATTAAAGCAGCGATAGCGGACTACGAAATAAAGTGTGGTTGCAAAACTGAAGATAAAGAGTAGGTCGTGGCTAACTACCAATCACCAGACCAGATGCAACGCTCGCCAAAAAAGTCTATTGTATATGGCCACGCCCAAGAGAACATCCCACTAATCTTGAATATTGAAAAATATCTTAAAGAGACTCTTATAAAGGAAGAGAAAAAAAATGAAAATATTACTGACATGCACAACGATTGAGGAGTTTCACAGAATTGAAACGGATCATGATAGTCACTATCCACTGGGACTAGGCTATCTACATTCGTATCTTGAGAGTTTGGATAAGGGGTACGATATTGTTACGAGGTTTCTTAACAATGTCACTCAAGAAGAGTGCATGAGGGTTCTGAAAAAAGATCTAGAGGAATTCCGACCAGACGTAGTGGGCATCTCCATGATGACTCATAGTCGTGTAGGAGCTTTTAAATTTATTGAATATATCGAAGAAAATTATCCCCACATTAAAATCGTTATTGGAGGCATGCATGTTAGTGTCATGTACCGGCAGCTAGCAGAACACTATAAGAACGTAGTATCTGTTGTAGGCGAGGGAGAGATAACCCTCGGCGAAATTCTAGATAGATGGGAAACTGGAACTTCATTGGCGGATGTCAATGGGATAGCTTTTCATGACGGGGAGAAAGTTGTTGTCACGCCCGGCCGCGAGCTGATCGAAGATCTAGATGTCTTACCATTTCCAAAACACGATTTATTCCTCTGGGAAGGAAAGACCATGGCCGGCCTGTTGACGAGCCGCGGCTGCCCCTATAAATGTAATTTCTGTGTGCTCGACGCGGCCAGCCGAAGAAAAGTTCGTTGCCGATCCGCTGCAAATATTGTCGACGAAGTAGAAATGATTTTGAAAGAACATCCAACGATTCATACAGTGTGGATCCATGATGACGCTTTCATGATAATCAAAGATAGAACAATCGAGTTTTGCAAAGAGATAATCCGCCGCGGCGTTAAAACTCAATTTGTTTGCAGCGCGCGCTTCCGCCCCATATCTCGCGAAGTGGTAATGCTGATGAAAGAAGCCGGCTTCGTACACGTTCTGTTCGGCCTAGAGTCGGGCGCCCCAAATGTAATGAAACTTATGAGAAAGGGCCTCACGCAGAAGGCCGTCCGCCATGCGCTGAAGCTATTCTCCGAGACAGGGATCAAAGCGACCGCTTTCATGATCACAGGGCTACCAGGCGAAACAGAAGAAACAATTAATCAAACAATTGATTTTCTTCAAGAGCTACAAGAGATTCACTATTTGTACTATGATGATATTGGTGTGGCTGGGATATACCCAGGCACGGAGTTGTTCACTTTAGCTAAAGAGGCTAAACTAGAAGTTCCCGACTACGGAGTCATCGACGACGCCTTTTGGCTAACTGGCCGCGACGTTCCGTGGTATGAAGTAGAAAACACATATGAAACAATGCTCCGATGGAGAGAAAAAACAAGAAATTCAATTTCTTTGGATAGAATAGTCAAAACACCAGAGAATTTTCTGCAACAAAGGAAATTGATACCACAAATCATTCAGTACTCGTGGAGATATGGACTTCACGGAATAATAGCCCAGGTGATGCAGATATTAAACACCGACCAGGAGTTAACTATGAGTACTCTAAAAACGGTATTTTTAGACGGAGACCAGACGAAACATTTAAACGCAGTGTATTCAGCATTTGAAAAGGGTTTAATTCACACGTTGTTTCAAAGCATGGACTTGGAACAAAAAAATGCGTTTAAAAAGGCATATGAATTGCAAGTAGTAGAAGATAGGAAAACTATAGCTCGCTGGCATGAAACTCAAACAAGAGAGAATTCTGGGGTCGAGACCAGTAAAAACCAAAAACACTCCGAAGCAGTTGTTAACAATGATGGCACCATGGTTAACCCAATTGATGATGGAGGATTTGATGACGACCGCAAGCGCAAAGTCCCCAAACAAAGCCTGAATGTAATACAATAAATGACAATTCTGGTCACCGGCGGATCGGGTTTCGTCGGTACACGACTTAAAAGAATAAGACCGGCCTGGGCGTATCTCTCTTCGCGAGAGTATAACTTATTAGACCCGGTGGCTGTAAAAGCTATGTATAAAAAATATAAGCCCGATGCCGTCGTGCACCTCGCCGCCCGCGTAGGAGGTATCAAAGACAACGCTAATCATCAAGTAGAGTATTTTGAGCAAAACGTTCTCATGAACCTTAATATTGTTAGGGGAGCCTATGAAGCCAAAGTTCCAAGACTGTTGGCAGCACTTAGCACCTGTGCATTCCCAGACGTAGTGACAGAATACCCCTTCACCGAGAAAGATATATTTAGTGGCCCACCCGCAGAGACAAACTTTTCATATGGATATTCGAAACGTTTATTGCATGCCTTGGTGCTGGCTTATCGCAAACAATACGGATTGAATTATAGCACTTTTAGCCCATCCAATATCTATGGCCCAGGAGATCACTTCGACGACGATGGTGCACATTTTGTGCCCTCTCTGATTAGTAAACTCTCCAAACTTAATGACGGTGATACCTTGGAGTTGTGGGGGACCGGTAAATCACTACGGCAGCAGATGTACGTGGATGACCTATGCGAGATAATCCCACTTCTGTTAGAAAGTCATCACGGCCCGGATCCTTTGATAATATCTCCTGGAGAAAACTTAAGTATTGATGAGATGGCAAAAATATTGATTTCTCAACTAAACATTCATCTTAATATTCGTTATAATAAAGAACTAGATGGACAGTATCGTAAGGATGGCTCAAACGAGGAGCTATTAAGAGTGATCGGTAACTATCAGTTTACTACCTTCGCAGAAGGAATAGAAAAAACCTATAAATGGTATATCAACAGAGAGAAAATATAGTGAAAATTGGATGCCTAATATATGCCTACGGGAGTGGCTATGAGAGACTTGCTCAATGCGCCCGAGACAGCTTTGCTAAATTTCATCCTGATGTTAAAACTATTGTGGTAACAGACAAGACCATAGATGAATATGACGTCTCAAAAGATTTTGACGACACATATTTTGGCTATCATGGAATTTATCGATACGCTATAGCCCTGGAGATCATGAAGAAAAATGATTATGATAAAATGATTATATTGGGCGCCGACACCGTTACTTGTGCGAGACTTACAGAGTTCATAGATGAAAACGATATAGATATTCTAGCTACATCAGATGCTGATTATCAGACAAGCTTTTTTTATAAGCCAGAAAATTCCGATTTCATTGATATACTTCACGGCCCTATGAAAGTTGATTTCGATAAGGATGCTGGCATGGACTATGAATATGTAAGGATCTTCAACGGCGCCGCCGCGGGTTTCCACAATCTGCAGAGGGAAAACCTTTTCGCACCCATGTCCGCAATTCGCAAAGTCTCGTACGAGAACATTAATGCAGATGTGGTATGTTTCAACGGCCCCACCGGCCTTGACAGGGTAATAAAGGAATCTTTAAATTATTGTAAGACTACTCTGGACTATTGGCGCTCCGTTGTCATGTCTTGGAACCCTGAAGAGTTGGCTGACCTTACCGGTGAACTTCGCATGTACGCTGGGAACTGGTCCGGCTTTCTTCGTCGCATCCTCTTTGATGATTCTACGGACGCTCCCGGCCACAAGTTCGACCTGATGGGCCCACCGATAGACTCTCGGCCACCACGCCGCCGGCCGTTCGATCGCCGTGAGAAACTGGAATCTTCCGACCAGCAAGGTGCTGTAGCCCTCCCGGACCCTAAGAATTTTTATGGTGAGCAGGCCGGCCTGAACATTGTAAACATTTTGTCACAAACCCCAGATACAAGTCGAACATGTTTCGCAGACGACACCAATATCTCTGATTACTTATCCGAAGATATGATTATTCCTGATATAAAGATCAAGATAATTGATGGAGAAACGAGCAGTTATCATTACAATATCGGCTCTAGATTAAGTGAGATTGCAAAGGAAATACATCGGTTTTATATAAATAACCGGGCTCAGCTCGAAGAACATAAGATATTGACCAACCCGGCCCTGGAAACAATAGCTGCAGTCTATAAAGACTATTTCATAAATACCAAAAGATTTTCTGTTAAAGACGAGAAGCTTTTTACCTCTGATGGGAAGCAAATTAAACTGTGGCATTATTGTCATGGCTTTCGGCATAACAAGGATATCGAAGAAATAATCAATTCTTACATATTTTATGGATTTAATAACGAGACTAAGGAGTTTTTTAAACAACACTGCGGATGTGGAAGTTTTTTTGAAAAACAATTAGTTATATGATATAATAGGAACAATATGAAAACAGCATTAATAACCGGTATCACCGGACAAGACGGATCTTATCTAGCAGAATTACTTCTCGATAAGGGATATAAAGTAGTGGGGGTCAAACGAAGAACCTCTTTAATATCAACTACAAGAATAGACTCTATATTCGCTCATATCAATTTCACTCTTGAATATGGAAGTCTGCATGATGCCGGCTGCTTTTGGAGATTACTGACAAAATATTTTCCAGATGAGATATACAATCTGGCCGCCCAGTCTCATGTACGGGTGTCCTTTGACGTTCCGGAAGAAACCGTAGACAGCATAGCCATGGGAACCCTAAGGCTCTTGGAGGCATATCGTTCAGTATGCCCCGAAGCAAAGTTCTACCAAGCGAGTTCATCAGAGATGTACGGCGATAATCCGATCCTCCCATTTAACGAAGAAACAGCTTTGTGCCCGGCTTCCCCATATGCTTGCGCTAAAGTTTTTGCACACAACCTTATTAGAAATTACCGGGAAAGTTATAACCTGCATGCCTCAAGCGGGATACTTTTCAACCATGAATCCCCCCGCCGCGGCGAAACGTTCGTAACACGTAAGATTACAATGGCCGCCTCGCGGATTAAGCTCGGCCTCCAAGATAAATTGTATCTAGGAAACTTGAGTGCCAAAAGAGACTGGGGTTATGCCGGTGATTATGTCGAGGCCATGTGGCTTATGTTACAACAGGAAAAACCCGACGATTTTGTTATAGCAACTGGAAAGAGTTATACAGTCAAAGAATTTTTAGAATATGTATTTGAGTATGCCGGCCTTGGAGATCCTGACCAATATGTTATAACAGATGCCAGGCTATATCGTCCCCACGAAGTACCCTACTTATTGGGCGACCCATCAAAAGCAAAAAAAGTGCTCGACTGGGAGCCCACGGTAGACTTTAAAGGATTGGCAGAAATGATGTATACTGCTGATTATGCACATATTCAGGCGACGGAGACCAAATAAGTGGATACTACTTCCTTGCCAATTAAATTTGTTTCCAAAGGCTGGGGTTTTGAAAAATGGATTGTAAATTGTGAAGAATATTGCGGAAAGCTGTTATACTTTGTTAAGGGAAAGAGTTGTTCGTGGCATTACCATATTCTTAAAGATGAAGTTTTCTACATACAATCCGGAAAGATCCTGGTGAAATACTCGGAGTCAGATGATAGAGAAGATGCTGAGGAAACCATCCTCGCTGCCGGAGATAATTTTCATATTTACCGCGGCCTACGACACCAAATGACAGCCCTAGAAGACACAGAATTATTTGAGTTTTCAACTCAACACTTTGATACAGATAGTCATAGACTTATAAAAGGAGATTAAACTATGAAGTTAAGCAGCCAAGCAATGGGGGCGCTGATGATGGCGCTCCAAAAATCTTTAATGGAGCAGAGCGATATTGTCCCAATGCTCCATGAGATGAATTTTCAGGTAGACCCTGAGGACACTAGTCAGTCCACTTTAGTAGTGACAAACCCGCCAGTGGTTTCTTTAGAGAACATGTCGGCACCGTTTACTATTGAAGAAGTAAACGAAAAAGGAGAGTAAAGATGCCCAAACCAACCACAGAACAAACAAAATTAATTAAAAAGTTAGTTACGGAGGAAGTTAATAGTCGCACAAAACGCCTTGTTACCAACTCTGAGGTGCAAGAAACTACTACACAGATTGTAGAGACAGCAATCCGGACGCAGTCCAGAGAGCTAGAGTCTTTTTTAAAGCAGATCGACGAACGCTTGCGTAATCTAGAACAGCGCCGCTCGTAACCCGATGCCGCGGTATGCCTATCGCTGCTCAGGGTGTGATAAAGAGGTCACACTTTTTCACTTAGTTGCTGAAGAAGCCCCTCCTTGTCCCCTCTGTAACAGTGTAGAACACCTTACTAAGCTACTATCTACTTTCGCTACTAAACGAAAGCAGAAGCAGAAACAGAAGGTAGGGGATACTACCGAAAGGTTTATCGAGACGGCCGGCGCAGAGCTTAAGCAACAAAAGAAAGACCTCGAAGACAAAAGATGACCTGGTATATTTTATTTTCTGTATTATCCGTCGTCTTGAATGGGTTTTTAATATGGTACACCATAAACGTACTTAGAAAACTAATGTTTGTGTCCGATAATCTAAGTGACCTATATCTTGTCACACAGGCCTTTTTAATATTTGCTGCTACAATGTACAGCATGGACAAATACCACGGAGAGCCAATGATACAAGAATTGTTGTATCGTTTAAAGGACGTCAAGGATGAGGTAGAAACCTTCAGGGAAGTGTTTCAATATACCTTAGACGTAGAACTAGAAGAAGAATTAGAGGAGCAATTACATGGCCCGCAAGAAGAAGCGCAACAAAAACCATTATTTTACGAAAGTTCATGAAGATGCTATAGTTAAATATGCCAACACCACAGATCTGGGTCTGAGGACGCAGCTGTATATAGAGTATATCCAGCCGGCCTTCGATCAAATGGTTGATAAAATCATATACACATATCGTTTTACAACGCTTCCAAATATAGATTATTTAAAAGAAGACTGCAAGGTTTGGCTTACGACAATTCTAAACAAATATGATCCGAACAAGGGATCCAAAGCCTTTTCCTATTTTTCTGTCGTTACAAAGAACTGGTTTATTCATAAAGTAAAAAGAAATCAGAAGCGCGCCAGAACTGAAGTTTTTATCGAAGACATGATTAATGAGCTTGAGGAAAATTTAGTTTCCCAGGAGCCCACTTATGAAGAAAAAAGGCAAGATATAGAATTTTGGGGATCTTTACACGGAGAGATAGGAACTTGGGATTCATTTATGTTAAAAGAAAACGAGAAGAAGGTCCTGATGGCCGTTAGGATTTTATTAGATTCGGCCGATACAATTGAAATTTTTAATAAAAAAGCTATTTACTTATATCTACGGGAGATCACCGGTCTTAATACAAAACAAGTTGTCAATAACTTAAATAAGTTGAGAAAAAGATATAAGGTGTTTAAAGAGAAATGGCAAAACGGCGAGATCTAAATCTAGATGAATATCTAGAAGAAACTACAAAAAACATCCGCGAAGACCGGGCAATGGCCAAAACGTTGCTTATGGATGTCATGGCGGATATGAAAGGTTCGTCTTCGGAGCGCAGAGAAATGGGCCCAATCGCCGCCAAGTTTGTAGAAAATCTCCAGCGCTCCAACGAACAGCTCGTTAAATTAGCAGTCCTGCTGCAGCGCCAGGCCGGCCCGCGTACGGGACTCAGCGAAAATGATAAAGAGAGTTTATTCGATCTATTAAATAATTCGGACGAGGAGCCCAACGATGACCATTGATATTAAGGATCTTGATAGCGTATACGGAGCGATGAACGATCTCGACAGCGGCGCCGTTACACCTGTGGCAGACCGTCGCGACACATCAGCAACGTCTGCCCTTTTGAGAGCTGTAGAAACCATCTATACTCCGGATTCTTTGCGCAATAAAAATCAATTCCGCGGCCTTCTCTTATTTTCAAAACCTAGCACCTTCCCACTTAGAGAAAGTAAAGACTCATATTTTGAAGCGATAGCCGTGTCAGAGGCAAACTCCCCATACCAAACATTGGGATCTTCTCACTACTACTATTATTATGTACTTATCCCCGAGATCGAGCCACGCGTGATTGATTTTGACGACCAGGCATCCATCGCGAAAAGATTGAGTACGTTTGATTTGGTCGGCATGTCACCAGAACTGGTTCAGCAAGGGCAGAATAAGAGAATCACACCAGGAACTCAGGTTACAGTCCAATTTGAGAACATGGAAAAACTTAAAAATCCGGTTATCACAAACATCGGCCCACTCTTATTTAGCTTTGATATAACGGGCCTGACCCCTGATAAAGATTTTCCCTATGGAAGAACTCCAACTTTAGTGGGTATGGTGGGCCACGACGGCGACCACTTAGACCCCAAAGGCAATACGGGTATGACTTCCGCTGCTCATGCTCACCTGGCGGAACCCAAACACACACCCGAGGATATTAAAAAATGTGCGGATAAATACGATAGCGACTCGCTTATCGGAGGAAAATATCGTCAGAGAAACGACATAAAAATATCCCTTCTTAACCCCGAAGCACAACCCTTTTGCAAGTGTTTTATTGCTCGTTGTCATGAGCAGAAAATTACGATTAGTTTAACCTCGACAACACGCACAATTGCGTGGCAGACACAGCATCGACGGTGGTATGTGGAGGGAGACTCGCGGCAAAGTATTGTTTGTTCAAAAGCCTGGGGAGACCCGAAGACCTCCACTACTAATATTGTCCGCGGCACCAATGGCGTAATCACGTGGAAATGGGGGGGATCTTGGCATCAAGCCGGCTTCGCATGGGATTTTAATCCTACTATTACGTTACCAGACGGAACGACAAAGAGACTATCAAACAACTCAGCTTCTAATCTTTGGGATACCTCGGGCATTGGCGAAATATGTAAGGGCCTGGGTGTTTATTGGGGAGGCGGCGGCCCTACAGGCAAAGACATCAACGATCAAATTCATATTGATGCTCGTTCCTTAGTAAGTAAACTCTCGGACGGAAAGCTTACGAAGGGCTATAAAGTTATGCATGCAGAAAACAAACAGGGTGTGGCCCAAGGCGGCCTTGATTTTGATAAGTGGAAAGAAGCCAACTCAACGGAGCCTCCTTCTTAAATGTCTGGCACTTCTCCCATAAAAGTAGTCTCCGGCCTCGACCTTACTAAGCTTCCAAAAGCTGCACAAGTTGAAATTGAAAAAATTCAATCGAAGGCCTTGAGTCGCGGCGGCGACCCCGATGCAGCAATCGCTGATTACGTTGGTATAAATAATAAAAAGCGCAAAAACTGGGACGCTCCCTTATACAATGCTGCCGAAGGCGAGTGGGTACAACAGAACGGGAACGCTTTTGTAGTCCTAGGACGCGATCGATATGCAGAAACAACTACCGGTTTCGGCGCCACTGGTGTGTATCAGTGTGCCGCGATTGATATAGTCGCCGGCAGAAAAGGGTGGCTAGCTTGGTCTGTAACTGACGACGGCGCTCAAAAGAATGCAGATCCTGACTTTAAGCTCGACGCAGCTAGGGTCTACATAAGTCAAAAATCGGATATCGATACCTACTTGGGTCTCGGCATGCCAAAGCCCCCTGCACCCGGCGAGGTTGGGTCTTTGTTAATGACAGATCGCTCTGCGCGCGCCGCTGCTGGGTTTACTACCGACAATGCACCCCGCTCGACTGTGGCTATAAAAGCTGACACTCTCCGTTTCGTTTCTAGAGAGAACATCATGCTTGTTACGCGTTCTGATGAAAGGAACTCTCAAGGTGGTAAAACGGATAACAGTTTCACCGGGAAATACGGAATTGATCTCGTGGGAATGAATGATTTTGAAACCCTTCAGCCGATGGTCAAGGGCGATAATTTAGTCATGTGTCTGAAAGATATTACGGATGCAATTCAGAGCTTAAGGTCTCTCGTTGAAAACTATATAAATTATAATAATTCCTTCCAACGTCGAGTCATGTTTCATACACATCCACCGGCCATTCCTTTCCAGCCCATTCTTCCCTCGGTACAGGATCTCATTCCGGAAGGCATCCAGTTTGTGGTTAAGTCAGCCCTGAATGTTGAGGTACCGGCAATGCTCCAACACTCACAGGAGGTTAGCAACATAGAAAGTACTTATCTAGATAACAAGGGTGGCTCCCGAAGTAAAAAATATCTCCTAAGCAATTATAACAGGAGCAACTAAGATGCCGAGCACGCCACAGCAAATTTCTGCTATAAAAATGAATACATTTTATAGTAAAAATAAGCCACAGATTCCTTTTTATGAAGAGTTTACGAGCCCTGAGGGGACCGAGGGATTTTATTATGTTGTAATAAAAGTCCCAGCATATATAGACTCTCTTACGACAGCTGATACCGACGCACACTATAAGAATCAAGCCGTTGATCGCTTTATTGAGCATTATGTTCCTGGCTATTATCCCTTTATTATGAATCAGGCCTCCCCTGGTCTTCACGCCGCATATGACGCTCAATATGATCAGCTTAGGCAAGACCTTTTAGATAGTCTAACAGCAATCAATTATAGAACTACCCTAGGGCAATTACCGAAGGTTATATATACTACTCAACTTGATTTAATCCATCAATCAGGGCCCCCGGCTTACCAGGGAATTGCAGCGTATAACTTTTCTCGGAACACCGGGGAGGTATTAAAAGCAACAACCATAGACTTGACTACGTTGCCTATGATTCAGGGCGAATTTGGTGCCTTTATGTCTACGTTTAATAACCAATTAAACAATTTTCCAGGCCAACTCAACTTAAATTTAAATTTTAATTTTCTTCAAACCGGAGTAGAAAATATTCTACAAGTGATAATCGGACAGCTGACCGATTATATACACCTTCAAAAGATTTCTGGTGGCTATAAAAAAGGTGATGAGTTAACACTCGAGTTTGGTGCCGGAAACAAAATAATGAGTATCTCGTATTCTCTTTCCGGCGAGACATACCCAGCCACTGAGGGATTTATAACAAACAACAAATATAATAGTTTTTTTAAAGACCCGCTGACTTTGGCCACACTTGCCAATTATAGCACGATTATTGAAACCAACAGCGACAGTACACAGCTCAACGAGCAGTCTTCCTTCATAGATTTTATAACTAATACTTTTGGAGAAGCAGGAGGAGATAACCCCGTCAACTTTAATGGTCCTCATACTCCGGATAATGCACTGGGCCCTTGGAATAATATTTTTGCCAATAGAGAAAGCGAAGATCAGGTGGACATAAATGACATCCAGCGCATGGAGAAAATTTTTACCACTTTTAAGTCTTCCGCGGAGCTAAGAAGGATAGAAAACTTTGCTAGTGATCCCCAGGTACGCAAGATGGCACTCCAGCAGGAGAAGGCCAAGCGTATTAACGCCGCCATCGCAGTCACAGACGTTATCGATAAGGCTCTTAAATTTGAGTTCCCTATGGCGGGGCTTAATGACACAAAGGCCGGCCGAGTTATAAACCAAATTATAAATCAATTTGGGATTCAAGAGCTAGCTAAAGAAGCAATAATTTGTCTCACACAGGGTGCCACAGTATCATTGTCTCGTATTAGTAGCGCCGTAAAACAAGAACTAATGAATACGAGTGCTGCTCCCCTTTATACAGCTCCCCGTAACCCTGTGAACGTACTAGAGAGGCCTGATTTGGGCGACTTCAAGGCCTATTTCAATATAACAGGTGATCCACCCCTTTGGAAACGGATACTAGACATTATCCTGGGAGCGCTAGCGAACGCTGCCTTTGAAATTATCTCCTCAATCGCGGATATGATAAAATTTAACTGCGACGACCTCTTCCAGCAAGACGTCGGCCAGATGGCAGCGGGCGAAGAGTTAATCGCTGCCATGTCTCCGCAGTCCCAACGAACAGATGTCCCGGCGATTGATGGCGGCATCACTGATGACTTCTGGGCGCCCCCACCTGGTGACTACGCAGATCATCTTAGTCATGTTTTCATTAGAGCAGGATTTGAGTCCATCACTGACGGTGTTTTGTATCTTAATTTAGTCTCTACGATTTTAAATCCTAGTGAAATTTGTAAGCTATTCAACTCTCCTAAAGATGTGACACAGGATACACTTGATCGTATATTAGAATTTAATTTGGAATATGAAGATGCTCCTGTAGCCATGGCAACTTTAAATAATCTTTCTGCCGTTTCGGCTTTTTTCTTTGATTCAGCGGCGATGGTAGACACGACCTCAATGTGTAATGACTACTTGAATAGTGTTGCCGACCGGCTCGCAGCCGGCGGCCAGTGCCAAGTATGTTTCGACTACGGTGCCCTCGATGCAATGCCGGCAGTAAATGAACTGGCCTTAATTATTGATGGCGGCCTACAAATTGTGCCGCCCGACATAGATTTTACGTGTCCTGATAGTGAGTATTTTCTTGAGAATCCTGTCATTACAACGGTGATACCTAATCTTTTTTATACCCTTGTAGAGTCCATTCAGATGTATATGGGATCTTCTATCGAAGCCTCCCGTACAGCAATGCTGCAGCCGGTGGTAACCAACCAGGTAAATTCGGAACTCTCTGACGCCATGGCCGCCGCTGGCGTCTCCATGGAGCCGGTCGATTTTAACCCGGAAGTCCTTGAGACGATACGAAACGTCTTTGAGAGGATTGGAAGTGTCCTCAGCGACATGAATGACCCCGCGCTGTGCCCCGACCTTGATTTGTCTGCTCTCCCCGATGTGGGGGCGATTTTAGGTGCCATTAATGACGGTCTTGACATCATGGGGGCAATTGCCCCAGAAATCGAGGGCGCCGTAAATGAAATAAGTGATAATGTTGCCGCCATCCAAGCCAACTCAGGCAGCGCCGCCGGTAACGCTCCATATGTTCAATATCGTTTTAACCAAGAGTATAAAGATAGATTTCGGTATGCCATTGATCCAATTGGTTTTGGAGGGACGACTTCCGCCGTATATGAAGGTGACCCCGTGGCAAACCCCATCGATCCAGTTGCCAACCCAGAATCCGCTGTCGGCTTGCGATTGAATGAACGCGGCTACAACATCGCCAGGTCGACAATGTCGCTCTCCGGAGACAATTCTCAAGGAAATTATATAATATTTAATTTTGATTTGGACGCAGCCGAATCCTCCGAGGCCGCCGTTTATTTTCCGGATTATGCCACCTCATTGCCCACAGAGGAATATATAAAGATTCAAGTCACAGATAATCAAATGCTTTATGGTGATCTTGGCGTAACCTTTGATGGGTCTTACAATCTAACGAACCCTGAGTATCTAGGATTGACAACAGAGCTTCCTAACCCTAGCTATTTAACACGAAACATTAACCCTTTTATCTCACGGCTCGTCGATGCGATCCCACCGGAAGCTTCTAGCGCTGGCACCCCAACGCCAGTGGAGTCAACTCTGGGCCCCTGGTCTATACCAGAAGTATCTCATCCCCTTGATGCCGCGGGCATTTTATATCCCCAAGCCTTCCTTGCGGGTACGCAACGAATGTTTAATTATATTCTCAACAAGGGTGCCTTCAGCGAGTATAAGTTGAGCCGCTTAAACTTCTTTAAAGATAACGCCAACTGTAATCCCGGGAATATTGGTGACCTAACGGATGCTGATGGTATCATCGATCAAATGCAACAAGAAATGGCAGCTAGTGCCTGTGATAAAGACACCACCGTCCAAGAAAAAATTAAAAGAGTAGTAAGATACGGCGTCATTAACCTTTTAATACAGTCTTACATTGTTGAGTTTATTGTCAGTAATATAATTGTTTTTTCTGCTTTTAATATGGAGGATCTCTTTAATAGCAAATATGGATTTAAATCCTTTATGATAGACGGAGTGACAGAGTCCCTAGTTGCAATGATAAATCGGATGGAGCCTTCCTTGACCCCTCCTTTGTTTGGCTCGTCTGAAAAAACTCTCCGCGGAATCGTTCAGACTTATTTGCTAGCTCGCCTAGGCCGTCTTGAAAACATTGGACTGGTTTCTACAGATGGGCTCATCAATTTCGATAGTGAGGAAGATTTACGTACTGCACCACTGAGTGATCTAGTTAAATTTTTGGTTGATGAGAGGGTAAATCATGTGTGGTCGACCGGGAATCGCTCTACGATTAAAGCTATTAACAATATTGTTGATCCTACCAATTCCCGGCCTTCTCTGGAAGATATTTATCTCGACCATGTGGTGGGAATGTATCCTAAGTATAATAGGTCCCAGGGCGACACGACCACGGCAGTTATGGGCTTTAGGTGGTTCCCGGCTGTGTATTATGATATTAGCCCGGGCAGTACAACAGACATCGATGTCGCAGTCAACGATTCAGTAACTTCTGGGGATGTCTTCTTCTCTAGGAGCATTACATATACGGACACGTCCGCTGGAGAGGATGTAACAGTCCCGGCTTATGTGTTTTATAGGCAGGACGATGTTCATCCGAACTCCGCTTCGCCTCTTCACAACACGTCCGGGCTGACTAATTTTCGTAAATCGTGGACGCTTTATTATCTCCTTCCCTCAGGGAATCCTGGAATTTCCCCCGACCTCGGCGGCTACCCTGACTTTGATTTAAATCATCCTGATTCTTGGGTAAATCTGGGAACCAGAATCGGTGGCACCCTTTTCACCACCAACCACCTCCAAACACGAAGATCTGCATTTTTTGACTTTGTGGCCCTTGGTGCAGCCCGAGATCTTTCAGAACTTTCTCTGGGTTACGAAGCAAGGACCATGGCCGACATCCTAGCAGCGAAATCTGAAGAACTCAGCATCATGAAAGACCCTCAGTTTACGTTAGTGCTAGAACAAATATTAAATAAAGATGCCATATTTACCGTCGCCAATCTTTTCAATTTACACCTCAGTAGAACATATTTTTCAGATGTCCGCGGCGCCTTTGATACAACCAAGAGGGCAATCTTAAACCTATTAGAAGATATTAATTCGACAGATGCCTTCCCGACGCCACGACGCCCATCGGCAGTCCCGGCCCTGCAGGCAGCCCAGGCGACCGGTGGCAAGAGCAACATGGATTCACTCATGCGCGAGATAATGCTGAAAGTCCTTAAAGAGACACCTATTGCTATTCTCAAGGGCCTCGTGGAACTGATCGATCCGCATATAGCAATATCTAAGCTTATAAAAGACATAACAGGACAGGCCTTTAATACCGCTGCTACAGCTATTGATACCGCCGTCGGCAGCACCCCTGCGCTGCCAGGACCAGGAATTCCAGAAGGCGCCACCTTTGGGGATATCGGAGTCACCGGCGAGAACGTACTTGGACTTGCGTTCTGCGGCTTAAATGTTTTAAACCAGCAAGCCTCTGAGGCCATCGGTGATATCACTCTTCCCGGAGGCGCCGTCGAAGATGGTCCTCTCATTGGGCCACTGATGACAATGGAGGGAATAGACTTTAAGGGAACCGTCGCGGGGATGTTTATGGCGCCCCCTTCTCCCTTCGGTATTTTATATCTTCTGTTGTCTCTATTGGAGAATCTAGATATCCCCGTTGACGAAGATGCTCCACCCGAATTAGATATGTTGGGTGGTCCGGACTCAAATTCATGTTAAAAAGATATGTAGGGGATAATTATAGAGAGGATTCCAGATGTCATCAGGATTAGCAGCTAAACTACCTTTAACAATTGATAGTGTCTTCGGGCCTTATAACCTTTTAACGGATTATAGATCTGTTGCTTCACAAAATTTAAAAATGCTGATTTTAACCAATCCAGGCGAGCGGATGATGGACACTAGTTTCGGCGTGGGTCTAAGAAACTATCTATTTGAAAATAATGGTCCCGCGACCTATACCGATATTCAAGCAAGGATTGTTTCTCAAACAGGACTATACTTGCCCTACATAAAAATAGAGCGTGTAGAATTTGCGAGTCCAGAAGGACTTCCAGATCTGTATCCTCACCAAATTGTAGTGCGAGTTTATTTTAAAGTAGTTCCGTTACAATTATCATCAGTACTAGAAATTGAGGTTAATAATAACACTAACTAATTATTACTGGACTTAAACAACTATGGCCAAAAAACTTACACAGATAGATTACACCAGTCGCGACTTCGATTCAATCCGAAGTGATTTAGAGAGCTATGCCAAAAGGTATTATCCCGATACTTATAAAGATTTTAATAAAGCCTCATTTGGTTCGCTCATGTTGGATACCGTAGCTTATGTGGGAGACATCTTATCTTATTACTTGGACTATCAGACCAACGAAAGCTTTTTAGATTCTGCTCTTGAATATAACAATGT